>Ga0008838_100088_pt1 | contig 137399 bp, 145 predicted proteins | sample HotLakConUCCSL28_FD_62212 | JGI IMG/M metagenome (GOLD analysis project Ga0008838, IMG submission 62212) | Hypersaline microbial mat communities from Hot Lake, Washington, USA - Hot Lake Consortium UCC-SL28 (Hybrid Assembly) | ecosystem: Environmental > Aquatic > Thermal springs > Hot (42-90C) ...
CCCCAAGCCTGATACCTGAAAAACGCTGCCTCACGGCAACGCGTCACAGGTGGGCGAATGCTCCGGAACAAGTGGGCGCATGTTGTCGGAATGGGCGGGCGGATGCTCCGGAATACGCACTGAACCGCGGAAAATGACGCTTGCTGCTGGAGCTCGCTACTTTGTGTGACCAACCTAATCTCCGAACTCCGCGGCACGAGCGCAAACGTCCGTTTTTCCTGCTAGGTGTCCCAGCACCGGGTGGCGGAAATCGTGAAGAGTTTCGTGCCGTCAGGCGTACGAAAGTCGTCGAGGAAGGAACCCGCGGGCCACGGGGCTTTGAGCTATGGGGATTTCGGTTTTCGGCTGATGCTTGAGCCGACGTGCGAACACTTTGTGAGAGCTGGCTTTAATAGACGTGCCGTTTCGCACTGCTTTTGCAGGGTTCGCCCCTCGGCACCATTTAGGTCGTTTCTCAAAATCCGCAAATGACTGCTCCCCAACCAAAACGACTGAGTACATAGCCGCACCCAGCTCCATAAACATCGATTCGCAATCATGAAGTGCCGATTCCAAAAAAGACGACGTTTGCGCTTGCCTTCGAATGCGACGGCGATGAGGGCTGCATCCTAAGGGTTCCGAAGATGGTGGGTTGAAGAAATCAAACCCTATCCCGCTGACGAGGCCAACAAATTGGAAACGCCTCGCCCAAGAAGAAATCCAATTTGGCTCGATTGATCTCGCCCTGGATCGAGTTGCAGGCAAATCAATCCAATTCATCTCAATTTACGCTGCCGCGATTCCCATCTCCAAATCCGTGTTTCTCAACCCCGAAACCGCGATTCGGTCACATACGGCGTTTGCTGGCGACAACGTTCGTAGGCTTGGATGACTGCATCCCCGCCGACAGCAATCGCCGTTTGTCCCTTGCATCGCCGGCGCTCAGCCTGAAGCTCCACAAAGGAGACTAACATGTCGAAAAAATCAAAAAAGCAGCGCAACTTAGAACAGCAGGTACGACAACAGCGGGTGAGAGACGAGGCGCGCACTCGGCGTCGGCCATCACGCGATGATCTTGCGCGGATGCTTCTCTGGAAGATCATCACGCGTGCCGACACGAATAAACTAGGACGGCGTCAGGCGCTCGACCTGGTGCGTGATGTCCTGGTTGATGGACTCGAGCTCCAAGGCTTCGATGTCCGCGAAAGCGAGGAGGTCTTCGAAGAGCTAGCCCATCGCTATGCAGATGGGCTCTTCCCTTTCCGTCCCAAGCGGCATCTCATGCCCCTCTGACCGGTTACCAGTTCGGAGCTGTTCTGCAAACGGTGTTTGGTCATATTCTATCGTCTTCCCCCCATTACTCCGCATCACGAGGTTTAGGGCTGAATCGAAAATAATGGCACGATCGCCATCGGAACCTTCGGCAGCGAAATGTCATCGCCTGATCTCAGGGTTGCAATGGCGGCTCGAACACTATTCATATTGAACCATCATTGAGGGAGGTGGGAACGGCATCCGGATGGACAAGCGCTCTTTGACGGAACGCGATATCTGCACGAAGTTCATCCTGCCTGCCGTCAAGCGGGCAGGCTGGGACACGATGTTGCAGGTCCGCGAAGAGGTGTACTTCACCAAGGGACGCATCACCGTGCGGTGCAAGCTGGTGGCGCGCGGCACCGCGAAAAAGGCCGACGTCGTTCTCTACTACAAGCCCAACATTCCGCTGGCCATCATCGAGGCGAAGGACAACAAGCATGCCATCGGCGATGGCTTGCAGCAGGGGTTGGACTACGCGGAAACGCTCGCCATTCCCTTTGTTTTCTCCTCGAATGGCGATGGCTTCGTTTTCCATGATCGAACGGGACTGCGTGACGTAAAGGAGGAGACCCTCCGCCTTGACCAGTTTCCATCGCCGGATGACCTCTGGCAGCTCTACAGCACATGGAAGGGCCTCGATGGTTCCGCCGAGGCACTGGTCCTTCAGGATTACTATGACGACGGCAGCGGCAAGGCTCCGCGGTACTATCAGGTCAACGCCGTCAATGCCGCGATCGAGGCCATTGCCAAGGGCCAGGACCGCGTCCTGCTCGTCATGGCCACCGGCACCGGCAAGACCTACACGGCGTTTCAGATCATCTGGCGTCTCTGGAAGGCAGGTCGCAAGAAGCGCATCTTGTTTCTGGCGGATCGCAACGTGCTGATCGACCAGACCATGGTCAACGACTTTCGACCGTTCGGCGGTGCAATGGCAAAGCTCTCGACCAAGTCGAAGACCATCGAGCGGGCGGACGGCACCAACATCGATCTGACGCTTGCGCTGGATGGCAAACGCCGCATTGATACCTCCTACGAAATCTACCTCGGCCTTTATCAGGCGATCACCGGACCCGAGGAGCGGCAGAAGCTCTTCCGTGAGTTCTCGCGCGACTTTTTCGATCTCATCGTCATCGACGAGTGCCATCGCGGCAGCGCCGCCGAGGACTCCGCCTGGCGCGAAATCCTTGAGTATTTCTCTGCGGCCAGCCAGATCGGCCTGACGGCCACGCCGAAGGAAACGGAGTACGTCTCCAACACCGCATACTTCGGGGAACCAGTCTTCACCTATTCCCTCAAGCAGGGCATCAGCGATGGCTTCCTGGCCCCCTACAAGGTGATCAAGGTCCATGTCGACCGTGACGTCGAGGGGTATCGGCCTGAGAAGGGGCAGCTTGACCGCGGTGGGGATGAGGTCGAGGATCGCATCTACAACGTCAAGGATTTCGATCGGACCCTCGTCCTTGATGACCGGACAAAACTGGTCGCCTCGAAAGTCACCGAATTCCTGAAGGAGAGCGGCGACCGCTACCAGAAGACAATCGTCTTCTGCGTCGATGAGGAGCATGCAGCGCGCATGCGCCAGGCCCTCATCAACGACAACAAAGACCTCTGCGATGAAAATGCCCGCTATGTGATGCGCATCACCGGCAGCGACACTCTGGGTCAGGCGCAGATCGGAAATTTCATCGATCCGGAATCGCGTTACCCCGTCATCGTCACCACATCTCGGCTGCTGTCCACCGGCGTAGATGCCCAGACCTGCCGGCTCATTGTGCTGGACCGGTCCGTCGGCTCCATGACCGAGTTCAAGCAGATCGTCGGGCGCGGCACCCGCGTTCATGAGGATACGCAGAAATTCTATTTCACCCTCATGGATTTCCGCGGCGCTACGAACCACTTCGCCGATCCTGAATTCGATGGTGACCCGGTTCAGATTTACGAACCGGGCGAGACCGATCCCATTTCTCCGCCAGATGACGAAAACACTGGCTTTGGGCACCCAGGGCAGGACGGCTACACCACAGAGCCGCCGACCATCGGTGGGGAGGATGTAACGTTCCCGGGCAATGGCGGGGAACGCCAGAAGAAGGTCTATGTCGATGGGATCAGTGCCCGGATCGTTGCAGAGCGCGTGGAGTATCTCGATGCCAACGGCAGGCTTGTGACCGAAAGCCTGCGCGATTTCACCAAGGCTGCGCTGCTGCGTCATTTCGCCAGCCTCGATGTCTTCCTCAAACGCTGGAAATCCGAGGAGCGCAAGGATGCGTTGGTCAAGGAACTGGCGGCCGAAGGCCTGCCGCTTGATCTGATCGCCCGGGAGCTCGGCATTGACCTCGATCCCTTCGATCTCGTCTGCCACATTGCTTTCGATCGCAAGCCGCTGACGCGCCAGGAGCGGGCTGACAACGTGAAGAAGCGCGATGTGTTTGGCCGTTACGAAGGCAAGGCGCGCGCCGTCCTGGATGTGCTGCTCTCCAAATACGCCGATGAAGGTGTCTTGAACCTCGACGACACCAATGTGCTCAGGATACCGCCGGTCAATACCTTGGGCACACCGGTTGAACTTGTGCGCGCATTCGGCGGAAAGGCGGCATTTGAGAGTGCGGTTCATGAGATGCAGAACGCACTTTATGAAGGGGCCGTTTAGCATTGGCAATCGAATGGGAAGATATCGAAAAAGCCGCTTCTCAAATATTCAGTATCTGGGAGTCTGACGGCGATTTGGTCTTCGCCAAGGAAGCCTGGGGTTGCTTGGCGAAAGCAGGTTTGACCGGCGACGACAGTGTCGTGACACGAACAGAAACTTTCCTACGTCTCGTGGCTCTCCGGCAGATCGTAGCTGATTTCAGCGCCGCCAAATGGGACGAGAATGCGGAAACAGATACTTCCTATTTGGTTGAGCACTTGGACATTGACAGTTTGTGTCTCGGGCTGCTTGCGGCTCCCCATCTGGAACATGGCGGAGTATTGTTTGAGGATGATTACGAGTTGCGGGAAGCCGCGTTGACTGCCGTGGTTGCCGCCTTGAAGACGGAAACATTCGATTGCATCAAAGCGGCGTACGGAGGCCAGACCGGCCTGTATCAACGAATGTCTGCGATGGCCGGGAATACCGATGTGGACTACAACGACGGCGAAGATGATTTCGATCCTAGTGGGAATAATTTGGCTGGGTTCGATTTCAGCGAGCATGGCAAAAGGTGAATGAATGTCAGTCCGTAACACCGTCAAATCCATCCAGGATATCATGCGCCAGGATGCCGGCGTCGATGGCGATGCCCAGCGCATCAGCCAGCTGTGCTGGATGTTTTTCCTCAAGATCATGGACGATCAGGACCAGGAACTGGAGCTGACGCGTGACAACTATGTCTCGCCGATCCCCGAGAGATTTCAGTGGCGCAACTGGGCGGCCGATCCGGAAGGCATTACCGGCGAAGGGCTGCTCAATTTTGTCAACAATGAACTCTTCCCGGCGCTGAAAACGGTGCCGGTCTCGGCGCAACCAGGGGATCGCCGCCGTGTGGTGCGCGACCTGTTCGAGGATGCCTACAACTACATGAAATCCGGGCAACTGATCCGCCAGGTGGTCAACAAGATCAGCGACGTCGATTTCAACAGCCTGACGGAGCGCCAGCATTTTGGCGAAATCTACGAGCAGATTTTGAACGACCTTCAGTCCGCCGGCAATGCGGGGGAATATTACACCCCGCGCGCGCTCACCGCCTTCATGGTGGAGCGCATCGACCCGAAGCCAGGCCAAATCCTGTTTGACCCCGCCTGCGGCACCGGCGGCTTTCTCACCTGCGCCATCCGCCATATGGAAAAGCACCACGTGCGCACGCCAGCCCAGCGGGAAAAGATGCAGGCCGGTTTGCGTGCGGTGGAAAAGAAGCCGCTGCCGCATATGCTCTGCGTCACCAACATGCTGCTGCACGGCATCGAGGACCCGAGCTTCGTGCGCCACGACAACACGCTGGCCCGTCCGCTGATTTCCTGGAGCAAGGATGAACGCGTCGATATCGTGTTGACCAATCCGCCGTTTGGCGGGCGTGAGGAAGACGGAATCGAAAACAACTTTCCGACCTTCCGCACCAAGGAAACCGCAGACCTGTTTCTGGCGCTGATCGTGCGCCTGTTGAAAGACGGCGGGCGCGCCGCCGTGGTCCTACCGGATGGCTCGCTGTTTGGCGAAGGCATCAAGACGCGGCTGAAAGAACATCTCCTGGAGGAGTGCAACCTCCACACCATCGTCCGCCTGCCCAATTCCGTGTTCAAGCCCTATGCCTCGATCGGCACCAACCTTCTGTTCTTCGAGAAGGGCACGCCGACCAAAGACATCTGGTATTGGGAACACCGTGTTCCCGAGGGCCAGAAGGCCTATTCCATGACTAAGCCGGTCCGCCAGGAGCATCTGCAAGATTGCGTGGACTGGTGGGGCGGCAAGGAGCGCCAGGGCCGCGAGGAAGGCCCGCAGGCCTGGCGCGTCACCTTGGAAGAGGTGAAGGCGCGCGGCTACAATCTGGACTTCAAGAATCCGCATACGGTCGCCGATGATCATGGCGATCCGGAGGTGCTGCTGGAAGAGTTGATGGCGGCAGAAACCGATGCGGCGCGTCTTCGCGACCAGCTGAAAAGCATTCTGGCCGAGGCGTTGGTCCGATGAACGCCGAACGCCTGTTGCAGCATTACGAAAAGATTGCCGATGCCCCGGATGCGATTGCCCAGTTGCGGAGGTTCATTCTAAATCTGGCGGTTCGGGGCAAGCTTGTGCCGCAAGACCCGGCGGATGAGCCGGCGTCGGAATTGTTGAAGCGGATCGCGGTTGAGAAAGGACGCCTCGTTAAAGCGGACGAAGTCAAAAAAGAGAAGCTACTGGAGCCAATCACAGCCGAGAATCAGCCTTTCGTTCTTCCGATCAAATGGTCTTGGGTACGTCTTGATCCCCTCACGCGGTTAATCACCAAAGGCTCGTCCCCCAAATGGCAGGGCGTAAACTACGTCAATTCTGAAAACGGCATTCTATTCATTACGAGCGAAAATGTTGGGAATCATCAGCTAAGGAAGCTGGACGACCTGAAGTATGTCGAAAGCCGCTTCCGCAACATCGAACCAAGATCGATGTTAAAGCGAGGCGATATCCTCATGAATTTGGTCGGCGCTTCTATCGGGCGAACGGCAATCTATGACTTGGATTTGGAGGCGAACATCAACCAGGCGGTAGCTCTTATTCGCTTAGTTGAAATCTCAGACGGTCCGTTTGTAAGGTATCTCTTACAATATTTCAATTCGCCGACCGCTATCGACTTGATGCTTGGTTCGCGCGTCATCACCGCTCAACCGAACATGAGCTTAACGGATGCAAGGGAGTTTCCAGTTCCCCTCCCACCCCTTGCCGAACAGCACCGCATCGTGGCCAAGGTCGATGAACTGATGGCGCTGTGCGACGGGCTGGAAGCGGCGCGAACGGAGCGGGAGACGAAGAGGGACCGGCTGGCGGCGGCAAGCCTCGCCCGTCTCAACACCCCCGATCCTGAGACATTCCCCGACGACGCCCGTTTCTCCCTGGATGCCCTGCCGGCGCTGACCGCACGGCCGGACCAGATCAAGCAACTGCGCCAGACCATCCTCAACCTCGCCGTCCGCGGCAAGCTCATGCCGCAGGACCCGGCGGAAGAGGCAATGAAGTCGAGGAAACAAGAAACTCCAATCAACGAGGGTGAGCTTTCTTTTGATGCTCCAACAGGATGGAGCTGGTCAGAGTTCGGGGATGTGGCAAAGTTTGAGAATGGTGACCGAGGTAAGAATTACCCGAACCGAGACGAGTATGTCGACAAAGGTGTGGCATGGATCAACACCGGCCATATCAACTCGGACGGCTCGCTTTCGATAACGACAATGAACTACATCACCCGCGCCAAGTTTGAGGTGTTAAGGGGCGGAAAGATAAGACCGGGAGACCTTCTTTACTGCTTGAGAGGCGCAACCTTTGGAAAGACGGCCTTCGTTGAGCCGTTCAAGGAGGGAGCGATCGCATCGTCTCTCATGATCGTGAGGCCAGAGCCAATTCTGGATCGGAAATTCACATACATCTATTTAACTTCACCGTATGGGCGCTCACAGCTTCTGCGCTTTGACAATGGTACTGCTCAACCCAATCTCTCGTCAGGGAGCGTGAAAAAGTACCTGATCGCAGTTCCACCCCTCGCCGAACAACACCGCATCGTCGCCAAGGTCGATGAACTCATGGCGCTCTGCAACCAGCTGGAGGCGAGCCTGACGTCCGCCGACGATACCCGCAGCAAGCTGCTCGACGCGCTGCTGGCCGAGGCGCTTGCGCCGGTGAGTACTGCTGGCCTTCAGGAGGCGGCGGAATGAGTGTGCCAATCGCATCCGCAGAGCAAATGCTCCGCGCTCGGTTCGGCGCGCCTGTCAAAGAGCAAACAGACTATGTGATCGGATTCAGGACCGCAGATGGTCGCGTCTTGGCGCTGCATCGCGATGCTGCCGAGACGCGCCTGTGGTTTCTTCCGCCAGCGCCTCAAGGCATTGAGGGGGTCAGTATGATCCCACATGCCAAGAATTCCAATCTCAATGGGCCACTTGCCGCATTGGGCAGTTCCGCGGCATTACGTGTGGAGATTGCCACCGACGCCGCTCTGAACCGCTTTCTTGACTGGTATGCAAATGCGCACACTCAATCGACTTTAGGCGTGAATAACTCAAAGCTATCTTTCGACGCCGTAGCTTTTGGTCAAGTTTTTGAGCGCTTTCAGCGGCTCATCACGGTTCATGACAAAGGACATCCCTTCACCAATTTCCAAGAGGGATTGGCGGCAGCGTGGGAAGACTACAAGCCGAGACTCCGCACCTACGCCCTGACACTTCTGGCTTCGGACACGTGGACGGAAGCCAGCATCGGTACCGGAGTGATCCTTCGGCATGTGATCGATGCCATCGAAATCCAGGACAGCCGTCGCAACCTGACCAACAACCTCGTCTTCTGGCAGAACCGGTTCGGCCACGCCAACCGCAATCACCGGGTTTTCATCGAGGCGGAAACCAACCCTGGACTTCGCAAGGAAGTCGAGCGGCTCTTGTTTGCGCTCTACGTGGGCGGTGAAGACGAGGGCAAGCTCTTCGAGGAACTGAGCGTCATTACTGGTGCGAAGTATCCGCTGCTGGCCTACTTGTTTTTCCTGAAAGATATTGATCGCTTCACGCCGATCCATCCAACTGGCTTCGATCGCTTGTTCAGGGAAATCGGCGTCGATTTTTCGACGTCGCGTCAATGCAACTGGGAAAATTACACGGCATTCCTCGATTTTCTTCAGCAGATGAGGCCTTTGATCGCGCAAGAAGCAGGTTTGAAATCTGTTCGCCTAATAGATGCCCACTCCTTCTGCTGGATTTTTACAAACCTGATCAGAATGGAGTCAGACGGCGAATTGACGCCCGAAGCCGGTTCGAAAGATGACGGCCGCTTCCTGGGCGCGCTTGAGAAATCTATCGTCGCAATGCGCATGTCCGTCGAGAATACGGTAAAAAACTCCAATGGTCAGCTTGTGCAGCGTGTACTGAAGAACAAGGAGCTGCGGATGACGGCGCAGCAACTGGAGGCAAAAATCCGGCAACTCCTTGTGCAGCAGGACAACAGGTGCGCGCTGACCGGCATTCCGCTCCAGTTTCAAGGGCAGCACGAGGACAAGAACCTCTTGCCATCCCTCGACAGGAAAGACAGCAACGGCCACTACGAGGACGGCAATCTACAAGTCGTCTGCCAGTTCATCAATTTCTGGAAAGGCGATGCCGACGATGAAGAGTTCAGGAGGTTGCTGAACCTGGTGCGTGGGAGCGAGGAATAGAGGCAACCATTTTTCAAGGGGAATTTGATGGGACGAGGCGGTTATCACGGGGGGAGCACTATTATTGGCCCGCAGTCAGGATGGTTTTCTGGTGTGGAAGGCTCGTCCGGCAAGCAATCGGCGCAGAGAAAATCCCAGCCCTCTTTGCAAAAAGAAGCGCACCGAATCCACTACATCCACATCGTTATCCAAGCTGAATTGGAAGGGCACGCTCCGCCCCCTCTGCCAAGAAAAGCAAAAGCTAACTGGCAGAGTGTTATAGATGGCAAGGGCGGGCCACTTGCTTGGGCAAAAACTCAGCCAGAGTACGCGTCACTCCGCGAGAAAAAAGTTCGCAAGAAAGGTGCCAAAGGTGAATTGCGTCAGTCCATAGACGAAAATCCGAAATCTACCGAACAGAATGATGGTCCGGATCAGGAAATTGATGGTCACCTTATAGTCATTAGAGCTGCTTTGGCCCAGATAAGCTTCTTGATGGAGCAGGTTACTAATCGTCAGGCGAAAATCGAGCTGCTCGTTAACGGCAGATGGACGTGCAATGGCGGCGGTGCATGAGCTCGCGTCTTGTGGATGCAGGATGGATTGAGGAGCTGGACGAAGCACTCACGCTCGATTCTCACAATCTTTGCGTCATCTCTCCGTTTATCAAACATCGTGCCATCAAGCGGATTTTGTCACATGCACCCGAGTCAATGCGTGTCATTACCAGGTTCAATCTGGCAGACTTTGCTGATGGAGTAAGTGACATCGGTGCGTTGAGAGCACTGCTTGTTGCTGGAGCGAAGGTCCGCGGGATCAAAAACCTCCACGCCAAGGTGTATATCTTCGGCGCGCACCGCGCGATTATCACCTCCGCCAACCTGACCGAGGCGGCGTTGACAAGAAATCACGAGTTCGGGCTGGTGTCCGATGATTCAGAAATCGTTTCCGCATCCAACAGCTATTTCGAAAATCTCTGGAAACGTGGCGGGGCGGATTTGACCCTCCCGCAACTGGATGAATGGGAGCAAACGGTCATAAACCATTTGGCCAGGGGAGCGCCCCGTCAATCGACGGAGAGCCTGGGGGATTTCGGCGCTTCCGGAGCTGAGATGTTTGTTGCACCGCTGTCCTCAGTTGGCCTTCTCGGAGCTGAGCAAGCCTTCGTGAAGTTTCTAGGTGAAGGCAACAATCGAGTTTTGCCATCATTCCCAGTACGTGATGAAGTGGAGAGCGCTCTCTGCCACTGGGCTCTGACATATCCAGCCAACAAGCGCCCGATCGCCGTCAAGGATGGTGCCCTGATGTTTATCAGTCGCCTCACCTACGACCCAAGAGACATTATCATTTTCGGCCGCGCCGTCGGAATGAAATACGTTCCGGGGCGAGACGATGCATCTGCCGATGAAATCGAGGCCCGCGGATGGAAGGACACATGGCCGCGATACATCCGGGTGCACCACGCCGAGTTTGTTGCCGGCACCATGGCAAATGGTGTTTCCTTAAATGCCTTAATGGATGCGCTTGGCCATGATGCATTTGCCGCAACGCAGAGAAATCATGCGTCAGGCAAGGGGAACACCAATCCGTACAAGGCCTACAGGCAACAAGCGGCCGTGCAGCTCTCCCCTCAGGGCCAGGAATGGTTGACCGATCGTCTGCAAATAGCCCTGGACCAGCATGGGAGACTGCCGCAGGTTGAGTTGGATAAACTCGGATGGCCCACTCTGCCTCCACAATGGAATAGCAACTGATGACGATTCCCGATTACCAATCCTTGATGCTTCCTGTCCTGCGGCTTGCTGCCGAGGGGGAAACGCGTGTGCCGGATGCGGCGGATAAGCTGGCCGATCAGCTTGGCCTATCTGTCGCGGAACGGGAAGAAATGCTGCCGAGCGGCCGTCAGCGCATTTTCCACAATCGCATCCACTGGGCAAAATTCTACATGACCAAGGCAGGCCTTATCGACAGTCCGGCGCGGGGGCGCTTCGTGGCAAGCCAGACGGGCAAGGCGCTACTGTCCACCAACCCCACCGGTATCAATGTCGACACGCTGAAAACCTATCCGGCATTTACCGAATTTTATGCTTCCAGCACGTCGAGTGCCGGAAGCACGGATGCGGCTTCAGCCGGCGCAGGCGAATCCATTGACGCCACCACGTCCGCGACGCCCGAAGAACAGATCGATGCCGCGCAAGGCGTCCTGCATCAGGCGCTGAAGGCCGACCTGCTGCAACGCATTCTGGCGCAGAGCCCGGCCTTCTTCGAACGCGCCATCGTCGATCTGCTGGTGGGCATGGGCTATGGCGGCAGCCATGAGAGCGCCGCCCGCCGATTGGGCAAGACCGGCGACGGCGGCATTGACGGCGTGATCGACGAGGATCGCCTCGGTCTCGACCGCGTCTATGTGCAGGCCAAGCGCTACGCCCCGCATGTGGGTGTCGGCCGGCCCGAGGTTCAAGGCTTCCTCGGCAGCCTCGTCGGCGTCGGCGCGAGCAAGGGCGTCTTCGTCACCACATCGAGCTTCAGTGCGCCGGCCACGGATTTCGTCCGCCACCTCCCTCAGCGGATCGTCTTGATCGACGGCGACCGCCTTGCAGACCTGATGATCGAACACGGCGTTGGCGTGCGTGTTGCCCAGACCGTGGAAGTGAAGCGGCTGGACGAGGATTTCTTCGTCGAGGACTGATGCTCAAGGCGAAGGCAAGTGCAGAAGGATGCGGAAATTATTTCCGCCTTGCCCCCGGCGGTCGGGACAGCTGATCATTTACGAGACATATGGCCGCCCGAACACCACCCACCTCACGATAACCGACCCCAGCCTTTGAATGTAAAAGTGACTCACTTCGTAACTTTATCGTTGCTTTCGTCGGGAAAGTGGCGTAGTGATTCATTCGATCACTTATTGGGAGAGCGTCGCATGTTTCGAATGCATTCATTGACTTCAAAGGCGACCTTCGAGGAAAGAGACAATGCGTTTGGCGAGTGGTTCGATGCCGACGTGGATGCGGCGATGTCGTTGATCGCGCTCCTAGATCGGCTAGGGACCAACCTCGAGCGCATTGTCGGCAAAGAGCAAACTTCCAAGGCATTTGCACAACTGCATAATTGTAACGAAGACTGGCGCGAGGCTATCGAGGAAACGGAATTCTATCTGGAAACGGAGTTGGGAGCGGACCTGTCCTGGCTTTCAGCTTACGCAATCTTCGGTCTCCTCGGCGGGGTGTACCTGGAGGAATCAAAGGTGCTCGCCATCCTGCAGACGCTTGAGGCATTGCTCCTTGATTGTCCGCCGGCGCAGTGGCTTCCCGACGCAGAGGCCGAACCGATCCTCCCGACGCTTTACATGGCTCGGGCTCGATGGAACCTGGATCACGGAGAGGGAATCGACGCCGAGGGACTGGCTTTGCTGGGTGGAGTAAAGCTCAGCCGAATTCGAAACATGATGTCGGGACAGTCACCTGAATTGCCGAAGGACCTCGGGGGAAGGCTATCCAATGAGGCCGCTCGGGCATGGCTCGAAAAGCGCGACTGCTTTCTGCCGACGATTGCGAGCGATAACGCCTTCGCGGCCCAAGAACGGCACGAATCGATCATTCCCGTTTTTGTACCGGTTGCCAGAGACGGGTCGATGTTTCTGCCGAGTACAAACCGGAATGGCACCTATCGTGTCGGCGAAAAAGGTTTGGAAGAAAGCTTCGACGACTACCAGAAAGCATTGGCCAAGTTGCAGTCCATGCCTGTTGCCAAATGGCGGCGCGCCAATGATCAAGGAAACTGGGGCATTGTCAGCGCCATCGACTGGCGTCGAATGGACCTTAATGCGCTCTGACCGAAGCGCGCCCTGAAGTCCATCGTCATCAACCAAATCTCGGACTATTGACCACCCGCAGCCCTGCGGGGGAACGGTACAGTATTCCCGCATGCGAGGAACGAGAATGCAATTGACCGATCATGCCCGCCGGCGCAGCTCCCAACGCAATATTCCGACAGACGTCATCGCGACCATATGTGCGTTCGGAGCCGAGCTGAAAGCCCCCGGAGGCGCACGGAAGGTCCTGCTTGATCGCGTTTCGATCGAGCTGGCCGCTGACGGAAACGACCGAAAACGCTGCGAACTGGAGCAGTATTTCAAAGCCTACATCGTGATCGGTGACGATGGACGCGTCATTACCGTAGCGCGGCAGCGCCGCCGCTTTTTCAAGTGATTTTTAATACGGCTAAGGGGAAAAAATGGACCATTCAGCAAAGACCATCTTGGACAAGCTCCTGACTGCAAAGCCAAGCCCGACTGCAGAAGCTCCACGGGACGCGCGCGGTCTCTATGGTTTGATCGACCATCAAGGGCTTCTCCGCTATATCGGCTCAACAAGCTCCTCCAGCGAGACTTTCTATAAGCGCATCCACCAGCGTCACCGGACGGGCTCGGAAAGCACCAGTCACTATTTTTCCCGGATGTACAACACGGGGCGCATGTGGCGAGACCGCGACGACAAGCTGACGGTCGCGGACGGCTCCATCGCCAAAGAACTGCGAAACGCCTTTGTCGCCGAGCATTGCAGCGCCGTCTGGGTCGCCGTGCCTGACCATCTCGACATCGCTGGACTGGAGCACGAGGTCCTGTCCCTCGCACCTGCCCACGCCATCGCATGGAACCGGCGCGGCATGGAAATCTACGAGGAACCCGAAGAACTGGTCGATGCCACACTCAAGCGGCTGGGTTGGAACAGACCGAAACTGGAAGTCATCGAGCGTCAGCGCCTTCGTTACCTTAGCAGCAAGATCATGTCCTCGGTCCCGTCTCCTTCGGTCGCTCGGACTGCGCCCAAGCCCTTCCCGTCAGGTGAATTCCGCTTTCTCGCGCTGGACGTGGAAACGGCCAATGCAGACAGGTCCAGCATCTGCCAGATTGGAGTGGCGTGCGTCCGCCCAGACAACTCGATGGAGACCTGGGTGACCTATGTCGACCCAAGGACCAGCGACTGGTCCTGCACCAGAATTCACGGCATTACGGCACGAACTGTAGCTGGAGCCCCGACGTTTGGCCAAGTGTACCCGCTCCTTTTGAAGGCCTTGGCCGGGCATGTCGTCTTCCAGCATTCCGGTTTCGATCAGTCCGCCATTTCCGCGGCTTGCTCAAAAGGCGGCTTACCGCACCCGACATGGGAGTGGCGCGACAGCGTACAAGTTGCCCGTCTCGCCTGGCCCGAACTCAAAGGAAACGGTGGCCACGGTCTCTCTGCGTTGAAGCAACATCTTGGCCTGCATTTCAGACACCACGATGCCGGGGAGGATGCCAGAGCTTCGGCAGAAGTGGTCCTGCGCGCCGAAACCCACACTGCCGGGCAAGTCACAGTAGGCCTTCTCGATCGGCGTTCGATTAACGCTGAAGCAGCCAGCAGCAATCGGGAGGCTATTGTCGTACCCACTGCTGAAATCAAGACGGTTCAACCGGAGCGATCACGAAACACCAGGAGCACCTCCACGATGCCAGGAAGACCAATTCCAAACAACCTGACCCGTGACGCGATCCTGGCACGGATCGCGATTCGCACCGACATCCACTCTCATTCGTCACAACGCGATGCGAAGGGTACGAAATATATCTCGGCTTTCACTTTGGGTGGCGTCGTGTTCGCGGTTGATAAGATGAGCGCCGGTAAGCAGCCGATCTGGGTACTAGATCGCCCCGACATACGCGTTTACCTCGATTCCGAGAGGGTGGGTTATGACATCTATACGCCTGATAAGACCCGGAACCATAACCTTCACAAGCTTCCAAATTTCGAGAAGGGCCAGCTCCTTCGAATTTATCCTGCAACCGCTGATCAGGGGATGGCAGTCATTGCGAAGTTCCCGCGGGGAGGCGTCCAGTGACAGTCAGATCAGCGCCGAGTTTTTGCTCCCCGCCCTCGCGATCGTTTAGTCGCCGCCAGCTTGTCGAAATCCAATCCTCGAAACATCGACAGATCGATTTCCGGATTGAGCGGGAGATTCGCGATCAATCGAGCTTTTTTCTCGGTCAGCGACCGAAATCCGTATTTGTCATGCTCATCGTCATTGGTTTGGTGGCCAACCTGAATCTGACGATCACGCTTCTCAATGTTCTGATCACCGGCCTCAGAAATGTATCCCGCCCTGAGCGAGTGAAACACCTCGCCACGAGATTCTTTGATCCCCGCAGCCACGAAAAGACGCCCCATGTAGGAAGATGCACTCTTGCTTGGATTCTTTAGCCCCATAAGGTGGGGGAAAAGGAATTTGTCCCCTTGCGCCTGAGCCCACTGCACGAAGCCGATTTCCACCAGGAAGTTGTGAAGGACGAAGAATGATGTACTGGCGTCGTTCTTTATCGGCACTCTCTGCCAAACATCGTTAATTTGCATGATGCCCGAGGTCTGAGCGACCCACACCCCGTCAAACTTATGGCGAAAGTCACTGCCGACCAAGTGGAGCAGCAGCCCAAGTCGTCGACCTGTAAGGAACCCCAGCAGAGGAAGAAAGGCATTATCGAACTTTCCGCTGCCGACGCCTGTTTCGAACAGTTTCTGAATTTGGGCACTGCCAAGTGGTTCTGTGTGCACAGTTGCTCGAGCCAGGTCCGGATAAGTTAGCTTGGCGCTTGCGATTGGACGATAGTCATGATCCGTCTGCCCCGAGTTGAGAGCGGCCTTGACGGTTGCCAAATAGCCCTCTTCCAGCGTTTTGAGAGCGAGTGTTTCATACCTGCGATCCTGGTTTGAGGCGATAATCTCACGCGTGGAGAGGTTATCAGGGCGATGTTTCACGCTCTTTGGCCAGTATTTTATCAGTTCGATGAAGGCCTGCAGGTCTGTCGCGGTATATGTGTCGATGGGGTGATTGCCGATGAGTTCCTCGAAGAGGTTCAGGCGGCTCGCAGCAATGCGGATATCCTTGTTGTCCCCCGACTTGGATGATTTCCGCAGCGCGAGGTAGTTGTTTGCAATTTCGCTGAACAATGGCTTGGTGGAGGGCCTGCGTTCAACATAACGACGATCCAGCATGAATGCGGCCGTTCCATCCGCGCTGATCAAGCGTTTTTCTCTGCTAGCTGGCTTTGCTGGCAACTGCTGAATTTCAGCGGGGGCTGTTGCTAACGGAGCCGCTATTGGCTCCCACCCGGGCGAGGCTTGAATCTGGGACGACCTGTAAAGCTGATCAGGAATCGAAACTGGCGCGGTAGCGTCCAAATGCTTGGCGATGTGACTTGCAGCGAGCACCTCTGCGTTGTCGGCAATCATTTCGGTGTAGGGCTTACCCGACTGCTTTGCCGAAACCTGCTGACTGATTTCCACCAGTCCGCGCATGAGCGCTAGCCCCTTCGCCTCCTCAGGCGTCGGCGGGCGCGCCGCCTCGCGCATGTCGAACAGCCCGCCCTTCAGGATCAGGCCAGCAAATTCGAATGGCCAATCATCGGCGGGAACATCCTCGTCGCAAAGGCCACTCACAATGTGAGCCAGATCGGGTCCGTCGTAGCCAGCCATGATCTTGTCGATCTCCTTGAACACTCTCCGCGCCAATGCCGCGAGCACATCGGCAAGCTCCCTTGCTTGCTGATGCGGCAGGGCACCGAGGCTCAGGCGGATGGGTCGGGAGGCCGAGCGCCCACCGATCCGTTTGGGCAGTCTGATCTGGAAGAGATAGATGCCACCGCTTCTGACCAGATAGAGCCCGGAGGGTCGTCTTTTAAGCTTGCGATTTGGTTTCGATGCGGAAATTATTTCCTCGTCGCGCGATACATCGGACTGTACATGGCGCGATACATTGAGCGGTAAATTCATGACCGAAGGTCCCTTGTTGGGGCGTTCTGTCAGAATTTGGCTAGGAAACCCAAGGGCTTGCACTTAATTGGGGAAGAGGGTCCCGACCAATGGCGGAGAGGGTGGGATTCGAACCCACGGTGGAGTTGCCCCCACGCCGCATTTCGAGTGCGGTACTTTCGACCACTCAGCCACCTCTCCGCGTCTTTGGTCGGCGCAAGTCAGTGCGCGGGCGCTTCCATAGCCGGAGCGCGTGTGTTGCACAAGAGATAAGTTTGGCGATCGCACCGCAAAGCCGGTCGCAAAAGCCTATTTAGCTTGACTCTTCCACCCGCCTCACGTATCTCGCGACCCGAATGCGGCGTGGGGCTTCCTGCGCCGTTGGCCTTTGGCTGGGCGCTCCCGTTGACGGGATCCTGCCAGGGCTTCACCCGGCCGCGTCCCTGAAAGGATCGGCTGATTCGTTCCGACTGGCAAAAAGACGGCCCGCTGAAAAGTGAGAGCCGGACGAACACGAAAGGACAAAAGATGTTCGCAGTCATTAAAACCGGTGGCAAGCAGTACCGCGTCGCCGCCAATGACGTTCTGACGATCGAGAAGCTCGAGGGCGCCGCCGGCGATACCGTCGAGTTCAACGAAATCCTCATGGTCGGCGAAGGCGCCGGCGCAACCGTTGGCCTTCCCTTCGTCGAAGGCGCCATGGTCGTCGCCGAAGTTGTCGAGCAGGGCCGCGCCCGCAAGGTCATCGCCTTCAAGAAGCGCCGCCGGCAGAACTCCAAGCGCATCCGCGGTCACCGTCAGCATCAGACGGTCGTCAGGATCACCGACATCCTGACCGGCGGCGCCAAGCCCGCCAAGAAGGCTGCCGCGAAGAAGGAAGCTGCCCCGAAGGCTGACGCTCCGGCAACGACCGAAGCCGCTACTTCCAACGCAGCGCCGCTGTTCACCGCTCCGGCGGGCGAGCCTGACAACCTGACCAAGATCAAGGGCATCGGCCCGGTCGCGGCCGGCCAGCTCAATGAGCAGGGCATCACCACATTCGCCCAGGTGGCGGCTCTTTCCGACGCCGACATCGCCCGCATCGACGAAGCCATGCCGTTCAGTGCCGATCAGATTTCCGACTGGCGCGATCAGGCCAAGGCCCTCGCCGAGTAATTCAACCGCCCGTTCGGGCCCTGGCGGCGAAAGCCGCACGTGAGACAATCGCCCTTGAGGCGAAAACAGGAGCAGACCCATGGCACACAAAAAAGCTGGCGGCTCATCGCGCAACGGCCGCGATTCGGAATCCAAGCGCCTCGGCGTGAAGAAGTTCGGCGGCGAGAATGTCATTGCCGGCAATATTATTCTGCGTCAGCGCGGCACCAAGTGGCATCCCGGGACCGGCGTAGGTCTTGGCAAGGATCACACCATTTTTGCCGTGCAGCCGGGTAATGTTGACTTCCGCAAGAAAGCCAACGGCCGAACCTATGTGTCCGTCGTCGCGAAAGCGGAAGCAGCGGAATAAAGCCGGATCGCATTATGCAGGCCGGCGTCTCATCGACCCGGCCGCAACAGGCATCCTCCGGAACACCGGACAAAGGCAGGGGAGATGGAACGCCATCTCCCCTTTCTTTTTGTCCAAAACCGGAGAATGACCATGAGACACGACCCCGAAAGCGAACCGAAGAGCGAGCCCTGTAGCAGCGCGGACAGCCTTGAGCGGTTACCCGCCTTTGACTGTCCGGTTCTGCTGACCGAATCCCTGGTTCTTCGCCCGCCCCACGCCGAAGACATCGACGCAATTGCCATTCTCGCCGACAATCCGGCCATCGCCACCATGGTGTCGCGCATCCCGCACCCCTATGGCCGCGGCGACGCCGAAACCTTTGTGCGAACCTCCGCCAAACGCGGGAATGGCAATTGCGTCTACGCGATCACCGATGCCGAGACCGGCCAGCTCTACGGTTGCTGCTCGCTCGAAACCGGCAAGGATGGGAGCTCGCTCGAACTCGGCTACTGGATCGGCGAGCCGTTCTGGCGCCGCGGCATCGCAACGCAAGCCGTGCACGCGCTGGTCGACATGGCCTTCCGGACCCGCGAGATCGACCATATCGACGCCCGCTGCCGGGTGATCAACCCTGCCTCCCGCCGGGTGCTGCAGAAAAGCGGCTTCCAGTTCCAGGGAACCGGCATGATCAACATCCTGTCGATCAATGCCAGCGCGGCGGTCGAATGGTTCCGTCTTGACCGCAAGACCTGGATCTCGCTGATCGGCTGGTCGAACGAGAACAGGGCGCGGGCCGTCTAGCGCCTCGGCAGAACGTCATCCGCAATTGCGACAGGGAGCGGGTCCGACAATGCGGCGCTCCCTGATCCGGTGCAGGCCTGCGGGCGTAGAAAGCCCGTGCCTCGAAAGGATCCGCCATGATTCGTCTGCGCCGCCTGCTCTGTCTCATCGCCGTCTTGCCGCTGTTTGCGCTTCTCACCGTTGGTACGGCGCAGTCGGCGGATCTGCAGCTTGAGGATTTCTTCCGCGGCAAGACCTATGCCTATGGCTCCTTCGGCGCGATCACCGGGCTCAGCCGCTCCTTCCGGGTCGATCTCACCGGCCGGGTCCGTGGCGATGTGCTGACGCTGCGCGAGGATTTCCGCTACGACGATGGCGAGCGCGACACCAAGACCTGGATATTCACCCGCACCGGGCCCAACACCTATTCCGGCACCCGGGAGGACGTACTGGGCGAGACCACGGTCCGCATATCCGGCAACACTGCCCGCTTCAGCTACCGCGTCGACCTCAACCCGTCGGGCAAGCCCAATGTCGTGCGGTTCTTCGACAAGCTGGTGCTCGCCGATGACGGCACGCTGCGCAACACGGCGCTGGTGACCAAGTTCGCGCTCCCCATCGCCCGGGTGAAGGTCAATTTCGCCCGCACGCTGGCAGGCGCGGACGCAATCAGGCCATGAACCCGCGCCTTGACCTGTCGCAATAGGCTTTGACCTCGCCGCCCGAGAAGTTTATCGATGCGCGCAAAGCCGGTGGCCTGTGCCAGACCGGCTAAACCTGTTCAAAACCCCGATCGGTCAGCCAGATGAAGTTCCTCGATGAAACCAAGGTCTATATCCGCTCCGGCGACGGCGGCGCCGGCAGCGTCTCGTTCCGGCGCGAGAAATACATCGAGTTCGGCGGACCCGATGGCGGCGATGGCGGTCGCGGTGGCGATGTCTGGGTGGAAGCCGTCGACGGGCTGAACACGCTGATCGACTACCGTTTCCAGCAGCACTTCAAGGCCCAGACCGGCGGCCACGGCATGGGCCGCAACCGCACCGGCGCCGGCGGCGACAGCGTCACCATGAAGGTTCCGGCCGGGACCCAGATCTTCGAGGAGGATGGCGAGACGCTGATCTGCGACCTGACCACCGTCGGCGAACGCTACCGGCTGGCCGTCGGCGGCAATGGCGGCTTCGGCAACGCCCATTTCAAATCCGCCACCAACCAGGCGCCGCGTCACGCCAATCCCGGCCAGGACGGCCAGGAGAAGACCGTCTGGCTGCGGCTCAAGCTGATTGCCGACGCCGGCCTCATCGGCCTGCCCAATGCCGGCAAGTCGACCTTTCTCGCCTCCGTCACGCGGGCGCGCCCGAAGATCGCCAATTATCCCTTCACCACGCTCCACCCCAATCTGGGCGTCGCCACCATCGACGGTCGGGAATTCGTGCTGGCCGATATTCCGGGCCTGATCGAGGGCGCCCATGAGGGCGTCGGCATCGGCGACCGGTTCCTGGGTCACGTCGAGCGCACGCGGGTGCTGCTGCACCTGGTTTCCGCGCTCGAGGAAGACGTCGCCAAGGCCTACAAGACCGTCCGCCACGAGCTCGAAGCCTATGGTCACGGCATCGCCGAAAAGACCGAGATCGTGGCGCTGAGCCAGGTTGACGTGGTCGACGCCACGGCCCGGGCGGAAAAGGTCCGGGCGCTGAAGAAGGCCGCCGGCCGCGCGCCCTACGAGATCTCGGCCATCACCGGCGAGGGCATGACAGGCGCGCTCAGGGCTCTGCGCGACATCATCGTCGGCGCCAAGGCCGAGGAAGCCGAGGCAGAGGCCGGGAAAAACGGCGGCGCCAGCGGTTCGAAAGACTGACCATGACATCGTCGCGCAAACCGGTGTCCGCCCACAGGCGAATCGTCATCAAGATCGGCTCGGCGCTGCTGGTTGACCGTGATCATGGCCTGAAGACCGCATGGCTCGAATCACTCTGCGCCGACATTGCCCAACTCAAGCGTTCGGGCGCAGAGGTCCTTGTCGTCTCGTCCGGCGCCATCGCCATGGGCCGCACCGTGCTCGGGCTTGCCAGGGGCGCCTTGCGGCTCGAGGAAAGCCAGGCCGCCGCCGCCGTCGGCCAGATCGCGCTCGCCCGGGCCTGGTCGACGAGCCTGTCGACCCATGCAATCGTCGCAGGCCAGATACTGCTGACGCTGGGCGACACCGAGGAGCGGCGGCGCTATTTGAACGCGCGCGCAACGATCGCCGAACTGATGCGCCACGGGGCGGTGCCGATCATCAACGAAAACGACACGGTGGCCACCAGCGAGATCCGCTATGGCGACAACGACCGGCTCGCCGCCCGCGTCGCCACCATGGTCAGCGCCGACCTCCTGGTGCTGATGTCGGATATCGACGGGCTCTACACCGCCCCGCCGCATCTGGACCCGGACGCCCGGTTCCTCGAGATCATCGACGCCATCACGCCCGAGATCGAGGCGATGGCCGGCGACGCGGGCTCGGAACTCTCGCGCGGCGGCATGAAGACCAAGATCGACGCCGGCAAGATCGCCACCGCAGCCGGCTGCGCCATGATCATCGCCTCGGGCAAGACCGACCATCCGCTCTCAGCCATCGACAAGGGCGCCCGCTCGAGCTGGTTCCAGCCTTCGGGCACGCCGCAGACCGCACGCAAGACCTGGATCGCCGGCCAGCTCGAACCGGCGGGCCGGCTCGCCATCGATGCGGGCGCGGAGACCGCGCTGCGCTCGGGCAAGAGCCTGCTGCCGGCCGGAGTCCGCGCAGTTGCGGGCGAGTTTCATCGCGGCGACCCGGTCGCGGTGTGCGATGAAAACGGCCGTGAGATCGCCCGTGGCCTGTCGGCCTATGATTCCGACGAGGCGCGGCGCATCGCCGGGCGCAAATCGGCAGATATCGAAGCCATCCTCGGCTATTCGGGCCGTGCCGCGATGATCCATCGCGACGACATGGTGATCACTTCGGGCCTGGGCGCGGGCGTCTGAGCTAGGCCGGGGTCTCGCGCTTCCCGCAACCCGGCTTTACGCCGTCGCACCGATTGCGTAAGAAAACCGACTGATCCTATGCCCGGAGAGCCGCCATGCTGGAAAAGACCAGGACCCAGACCGACATCACCGCCCTGATGGCCGACATCGGCCGTCGCGCGAAGGCTGCGGCGCGTCCCCTGGCGATGGCCGGCACGGAGCAGAAGAACCAGGCGCTCGCCGCCATGGCCCAGGCCATCCTCGATCACAAACCCGGGATCCTTGCGGCAAACGCGATTGATCTGGAAGCCGCGGAGGCCAGCGGCATGGCGGCATCCTTCATCGACCGGCTCAGGCTTGATGACAGCCGCATCGACGGCATGGTCGAGGGCATCCGCGCCATCACCGCCCTGCCCGATCCCGTCGGCGGCGTCATTGCCGCCTGGGAGCGGCCGAACGGGCTCAGGATCGAGCGCGTCCGCACGCCGCTCGGCGTCATCGGCGTGATCTATGAAAGCCGCCCCAATGTCACCGCCGACGCCGGTGCGCTATGCCTCAAGGCGGGCAATGCGGTGATCCTGCGCGGCGGATCGGATTCGCTTCATTCGTCGCGCGCCATCCACCAGTGCCTGGTCGAGGGGCTCCAAGCCGCCGGCCTGCCCGCCGACGCGATCCAGATGGTGCCGGTCAGCGACCGCGCCGCCGTCGGCGAATTGCTCACCGGTCTCGGTGGCACGGTCGATGTCATCGTGCCCCGTGGCGGCAAGAGCCTGGTCGCCCGGGTGCAGTCGGATGCCCGCGTGCCGGTGTTTGCCCATCTCGAGGGCCTCTGCCACGTCTATGTCGACAAATCCGCCGATCCCGAGATGGCGCGCGCCATCGTCGTCAATGCCAAGATGCGCCGCACCGGCATCTGCGGGTCAGCCGAGACCCTGCTGCTCGACACGTCCATGGATCGCGCGCTGGCCACCCGGATTCTCGCCGACCTCGCGGGGTCCGGCTGCGAGATTCGCGGCGACGAGACCGTCAGGGACCTGCTTCCCGCAGCGATAGCAGCGACCGACGAGGACTGGCGTACCGAATATCTCGACGCCATCATCGCCGCGCGCTTCGTCGACGGCATTGGTGGCGCCATCGAGCACATCTCGCAATGGTCATCCAATCACACCGAGGCGGTGATTGCGGAGGACAAGGCCGTGGTCCAGCGGTTCTTCACCGAACTTGATTCGGCCATCCTGCTGCACAATGCCTCCACCCAGTTCGCCGATGGCGGCGAATTCGGCATGGGCGCGGAAATCGGCATCGCCACCGGCAAGATGCATGCGCGCGGGCCCGTCGGCGTCGAGCAACTGACCTCGTTCAACTATCATGTGCACGGCACCGGCCAGATCCGGCCTTGAGGGTGTTACGCGCCCACAGACCCGCCTTTCTGAAAATGCCGCATGTCGAGCGCGGCATGAGCGTCGGCCTGTTCGGCGGCTCCTTCAATCCGCCGCATCAGGGCCACGAACTGGTCGCCGAAATCGCGCTCAGGCGGCTCGACCTTGACCAGCTGTGGTGGATGGTGACGCCGGGAAATCCGCTCAAGAACCATGACGACCTGGCGAGCCTCGAGGAACGCGTGGCCCTGAGCCGTGCGATCGCGCCCGGGCCAAAGGTCAAGGTCACCGCCTTCGAGGCCGCGAACAATCTGCGTTTCACCGCCGAGACGCTGCGTTTCGTCAAGGCGCGCAACCCCGGCATCCGCTTCGTCTGGATCATGGGCGCCGACAATCTGCGCAATTTCCACAACTGGCAGGACTGGCGCGGCATTGCCGAGACCTTCCCGATCGCGGTCATCGACCGCCCGGGCTCGACGCTGGCCTACCTGTCGTCGAAAATGGCCAAGACCTATGCCCATGCCCGCATCGACGAGGAGGACGCGGCCGTGCTGCCTATGCTCAAGGCGCCTGCGTGGACCTTCATCCACGGCCCGCGCTCGTCGCTGTCCTCCAGCGCAATCCGCGGCGAACGGGCGCGACCATAAAGTTCTCGGCATCTTGAAAAAGTCTGAGGTCCGTGACTATCTTAAGGGTGCGTCGCGGCTTTGCGTTGAAGATCGCGGCGGAAGTTGGTCTGTTCAGGAAGAGGAAAGGAACCACCCTGAGAACAGCACACGCAAAGAGAATCGCCGCAAGCGACTTCTCACAGGCGGCGGGCAGTGGCGATCAAGCCGCTCTGCGCCAGCTCGAACAGGTCCGCGAAAGTCTGGCGGACTCCAAGGCAGAAGACATCGTTATCATCGACATCGCGGGCAAATCGGCGCTGGGCGACCACATGGTCGTGGCCTCGGGCCGGTCCAACCGGCATGTGGCGGCGATCTGCGATCACCTGATAAGCGAACTCAAGGACGCCGGCTTCGGCGGACCAAGGGTCGAGGGTCTGGCGACCGGCGATTGGGTGCTGATCGATGCCGGCGATGTCATCATCCATGTTTTCCGGCCGGAAATCCGGGAGTTCTACAACATCGAGAAGATGTGGCAGACCCCCGAGGTCGAGGACGGAAAGCTGCACTGACCGGCACGGCCTGACTGGCCGCTCCGGTTGAAGGGATCAGTTTCGCAAGGCCGCCTGGTCATGGTCTGACAGGGCGGTAGGAAGGTCTTGCGCTGATCTGACAACCGGAATTCGGACACCATGCGCATCACACTCTTCGCCGTCGGACGGCTCAAGGCCGGTCCCGAAAGCGAGCTCACCAGTCGCTATCTCGACCGTTTCGCCAAGGCCGGCGGCGCATTGGGGCTGGATTTCGCCCGCACCATTGAGGTCGTGGAAAGCCGCGCCGCCACCGCGGAGCTGCGCAAGAAGGACGAGGCGGCGCAACTTCTGCGCAGCCTGCCGGATGGTGCAGCGCTGATTCTCCTCGACGAACGCGGCAAGACACCCGATTCGCCGGGCTTCGCAGATCTGCTGGCGCGCCTGCGCGACGACGGCCGCCGCGACCTGGTTCTGGCGATCGGCGGCGCCGACGGGCTCGATCCGGATCTGCATGCCCGGGCCGATGCCGTCGTCTCATTCGGCCGCATGACCTGGCCGCACCAGCTGGTGCGCATCCTGGTCGCCGAGCAACTCTACCGCGCCGTGACGATCCTGGCCGGCCATCCCTATCACAGGTCCTGATCCCGCTTCCCGAGCGATAAGCGTCGTCCCAGGCCCTCCCCTTTCCCGCTCGGCTGGACCGCACCTCCGGACGTGGCCCGGTCTCGCAAAGATGTGATGGCGCCGCCCTCAAGCTTCATGGCGCTTTAACGCCCGATTGGGTAGAGTGACCCCATGTGGAGCTTCCGGTCCGAATCGGCCCGGTCCGGCCTGCCCCGGACCCCGTTGTCCCGGCCCGCGCCCGAACGGGCTGCGCCGGGCCTGCTTTTGCTTGCACTCTTGTCTCTCCTTGCGATCAACAGCCCGGCCCACGCCACCGGTCCGGCCGATCCGGAGTCCACCGCCGCGGCCAGGGAACTCGAATTGCAGGAACAGGCCAACCGCCTCGAGCTTCAGTCCGTCGAGGATCAGGCGGCCGTCGCCGCCCAGGCGCTGGTGGCGCTCGAAAGCGATATCGCAGCCCTGCGGGCCGATCAGCAGGCGCTGGACGACAGGATCGCCGAGACCGCGTCGAGGCGGGCAAGCCTCGACCAGAACATCGCCGAGGGCGAGCGCGCGATGACCGGCCTGTCCGAGCGCCAGGAGGCGGTCCGGCTGTCCCTGATGTCGCGGCGCTCGGTGCTGGCCGAAGTGCTGGCGGCCTTGCAGCGAATCGGCCGCGACCCGCCGCCGGCGCTGCTTGTCAGTCCCGAGGACGCCTTGTCCTCCGTCCGCAGCGCCATTCTTCTGGGCGCGGTGGTGCCGGAAATCCGCGCCGAGACAGAGGCGCTGGCGGCCGATCTCAAGGAACTGGCCGCCCTGCGTGAGGCCATTTCGCTGGAACGGCGCTCGCTTGCCGCAGCACTTGAGCAGAACGCCGCAGAGGAGCAGCGTCTTGCCAATCTGGCGGCGGAAAAGATTGCCCTGCAGGCCGAAAGCCAACGGCGGCTTGAGCGGGAACGCGCCCGCGCCGAAGCCTTGTCGGTGCGCTCATCCGAACTCGAGACAGTCATTGCCTCGCTTGCCGAAGAGATCACCTCGCTGCGCGATGCCGCCGAAGCGGCCCGCCTGGCCGAGGAGGAACGCCAGCGCCAGCTCGCCGAACAGCTCGAGCGCGCCCGCGCCTTCGCGGCGGTCAGCCTGCCCGACAAAAACCGCATTATGCCCGCATATGTCTTCTCGCAATTGACCGGTACGCTGGAACGTCCTGCCGCGGGCGAAACCATCCGCTTTTTTGGCGCCGATGATGGAACCGGGCATTTCCTGGCGGGCGAGGTTGTCGCCACCGAGGCGGGCGCCCCGGTTCATGCTCCAGCCGATGGCTGGGTTGCCTATGCCGGACCTTTTCGCAGTTATGGCGAAGTCGTCATTCTGGATACGGGAGAAAAACACCATTTGGTTCTTGCCGGCATGGAAAAGATCAAGGTCTCCGCAGGCCAGTTCGTGGTTTCCGGAGAGCCGTTGGCGACCATGGGCGAGACGAGATTTGCAGGTTCTGCTGCATTGACACTGGCCTCGGAGCGTCCCACGCTCTACATTGAAATCAGGAAAGACGGTCAACCGGTCGATCCACGCCCTTGGTGGAAAGACGAGATGTCTTCGAGAAAGGCAAGAAATGATACGTAAGGTCACACTTCTGGCAGTCGGCGCCCTGATGGGCGCGACATCGGTAAGCGCAATCAATTCCTTCGGCAGCTCCGCCGAAGCGGCGGGCACCGCGACCTATCGACAGCTCGCCATTTTCGGCAATGTGTTCGAGCGCGTGCGCGCCCAATATGTGACGCCGCCCGAGGAAGAGAAGCTGATCGAAAGCGCCATCAACGGCATGTTGACGTCGCTGGACCCGCATTCGAGCTACCTCAACCAGGAAGCCGCCGATGACATGCGCACCCAGACCCGCGGCGAGTTCGGCGGTCTCGGCATTGAAGTCACCATGGAAGACGAACTGGTCAAGGTGATCACCCCGATCGATGAAACCCCGGCGGCGCGCGCAGGCGTTCTGGCAGGCGACTTCATCACGGAGATCGACGGCGAGCCGGTCCGCGGCCTGTCGCTGGGCGAGGCGGTCGACAAGATGCGCGGCCCGGTCAATACGTCCATCGAACTGACCGTGCTGCGCGAAGGCGCCGACCAGCCGATCAAGATCAAGGTCGTGCGCGACATCATCGCCGTCAAGGCGGTACGCTACCGGGTCGAGGAGGACGTCGGTTACCTGCGGGTGATCTCGTTCACCGAGAAGACCTATGACGACCTCTCCGACGCGATCGAGACCATCACCGAGGAAATCGGCAAGGACAAGCTCAAGGGCTTCGTGCTCGATTTGCGGCTGAACCCGGGCGGTCTGCTCGATCAGGCCATCAGCGTCTCCGACGCGTTCCTTGACCGCGGCGAGATCGTCTCCACCCGCGGCCGCAATCCCGAGGAAACCCGTCGCTTCAATTCGCGTCCCGGCGATCTCACCGGCGGCAAGCCTGTCGTCGTGCTGATCAATGGCGGCTCGGCTTCCGCATCGGAAATCGTCGCCGGTGCGCTGCAGGATCATCGCCGCGCGACCGTGCTAGGCACCACCTCGTTCGGCAAGGGCTCCGTGCAGACCATCATCCCGCTTGATGCGAGCACCGCCCTCAGGCTGACCACGGCGCTCTATTACACGCCGTCAGGCACCTCGATCCAGGGCACCGGCATCAAACCCGACATCCGTGTCGAGGAGCCGGTTCCGGAGGAACTGCGCGGACGTGTCAAGCCTTCTGGCGAAAGCGAATTGCGTGGCCACATCCAGGGCGAGAACGAAAACGATGAAGGCTCGGGCTCGATCGCCTATGTCCCGCCGGATCCCAAGGACGACGTCCAGCTGGGCTATGCCATGGACCTGCTGCGCGGCATCAAGACCGATCCGGCATTCCCGCCGAACCCCGACCAAGCCGCGATCAAGAACTGATGCAGGCCACGCTCGGGTCCTTTCGAGCGCAAGGCATGCATTGTTTCAAAGCCTTTGAGGCGCCGCCCCGCATTCAGGCCCTTCCGGCTTGCATGCGGGGCGGCGTCCTGATTCAATAGGCTGCATCGGATTCGGGCAGTACATCGTGGGCGACAATATCCATCAGCCTCTGGGGCAGGACCGCGGGCCGCGCAAGCGCCCGCCGGCGAAGGACAGGCGCGGCTGGGCCGTGCCGCTGCTGTCGCTGGCCGCTCTGAGCGCCGTGCTGGGCGGCGCGGGCTGGATGGCCCTGTCGGGCGCGCAGATCGGCGCCAGCGACACCGCCATCGTTTTGCAGAAGCCTGGCGCCGGCGGTCAGTCGAGCGAGACCGAAGCTACGCCGGAACAACAACAAGCCGGCGACGCGGACGAAACTGCCGCTGTCCAGGACAATCCCTCCGGATCGCTCAACACCCTGAACGGACAGTCGGGCGCCGAGATCACCACCACGCTGGGCGAGAATGGCGAGGAGATCTCCAAGGTTGCGCCAGTCCAGCGTCCGGACAACCGGCCGGTGCTGCTCGCGCCCCCCGGACGTGTCGGCCAGAATCCACGCCTCGCCCATCTTCCCGATCCCGCGCTCATCGAGGACACGCCGCAGGGCGTCCTGCCGGTGCGCGGACCCAATGGCGAGCGCGCCTTCGACATCTATGCCCGACCATGGTCGGGCGCCCGCGGCGCCAGGGTGGCCATCATCGTCGGCGGCCTGGGTCTGAGTCAGACCGGCACGCAATATGCGATCCGGACCCTGTCCGACGACATCACCCTGGCCTTCGCCGCCAATGGCAACAGCCTGCAGCGCTGGATGCAGGAAGCGCGGCGCGCGGGTCATGAAATCCTGCTGCAGGTTCCGTTCGAGCCCTTTGATTACCCGGCTAATGACCCCGGCGCCGGCACTCTGACGGTCTCTGCAGGCGCCCAGAGCAATCTCGAAGACCTGCACACGGCGATGGCCCGCATCACCAATTATACCGGCATCACCAATTTCATGGGCGGCCGGTTCCTCGCCGATCCCGAGGCGCTGGAGCCGATCATGCGCGACATCGCGGCGCGGGGCATCATGTTCGTCGATGACGGCACCTCGGCGCAGTCGCTGACCGGCCAGTTCGCCAGGACGCTGGCGATTCCCTTCGCCGCCTCCGACATGGTGCTCGACGCCACCCAGGAGCGTGGTTACATTCTCTCCAAATTGGATGATCTCGAGCGCATCGCGCGGCGCAATGGCCAGGCGGTCGGCGTCGCCTCCGCCTTCGAGGTCAGCGTCGACGCCATCGCCGCCTGGGCGGAGGAAGCCAGGGCACGGGGCATAGAGATTGTCGCGGTTTCGGCCACCGCCGATGATCCGGAAAGAAGATAAGCAGGAAGCGTATGACCAAGAACAAGCTGAGCGGCGCAACTCCCCTGGATCTCCCCTACCGGCTCTGTGTCGGGATCATGGTGCTCAACCAGGAAGGCCTCGTCTGGGCCGGCCGCCGCATCGCCGAGGGCAACACCGAATATGACGGCTCCCCGCAGCTCTGGCAGATGCCGCAGGGCGGCATCGACCCCGACGAGGATCCCTACCGGGCGGCCCTGCGTGAACTCTACGAGGAGACCGGCATCAGCTCGGTCGAAGTGCTCGCGGAGGCGCCGGACTGGATCGATTACGATCTGCCTGCCGCCATGATCGGCATCGGCCTGAAGGGCAAGTATCGCGGTCAGCGCCAGCGCTGGTTCGCGCTTCGTTTCACCGGCGACGAGACCGAGATCCGCATCAACCCGCCGCCCGGCGGTCACAGCGCCGAGTTTGACGCCTGGGAATGGAAACCGATGGCCGATCTGCCAGGCCTGATCGTCCCGTTCAAGCGCAAGGCCTACGATCAGGTCGTGGCCGCCTTCTCCCACCTTGCGGGGAACGCGGCCGGACTGGGACCAGGCGATTGAGGGGAGCGAACCATGACTGAGCGAAAGAGCATCGCCGCGGCGGTCACCTATCGCGAGACAGGAGCATCGGACAGGGACCTTGTGCGGGAACTGCAGGCGGCCGTCCATGACAGCGCCATTGCCGGTGTTTGCGAAGCCCTGATCTCGTCTCCGGCGGAGACCCTGTCGCTGGTCGCCGAACTCGACGGACAGATCATCGGGCACATCCTGCTCACCCCCGTTTCCGGCCCGGACCGCACCCTTGCGCTTGCGCCGCATGCGGTGCTTCCGGCCTGGCGCGACATGCAGATCGGCACCGAACTGGTCCGCCACGCCCTGAAGATGGCGCGGGAGCGGGGATGGCGTTCGGTCTTCGTCTATGGCCAGCCGGATTATTATTGCCGCTTCGGCTTCAAGTCCCGGACCGCCGACTGCGCCAAGGTGTCCTGGCAGGGGCCGCGCTTCCTCGCCCTGGAGCTCGAGGCCGGCGCACTGGCCGGCTGGAGCGGCCCGCTCGACTATCCCGACGCCTATCTGACAGTGGCCAAGGCCGTCTCACGCTGAAGCTCCCGGCTTCGCAACGGGCGCATGACACAGCAACGCAACGCCGGAAATGAAGAAAGCGGCCCGCAAAGGCCGCTTCCACCGTCGCCAACTCGATCTTTCGGATCAGGCCGGCAGGATGGCGCCGTTCAGCGTCGTCAGCTGGTCGAGATATTGCTGCGCCTTCTGCTTGCCCGCATCGCTGGTCGCATCGTTGAAATCCTCGCGCGCGTTCTGCAGCCGCCTGGCCAGATCGTCGCGGTCGATATCCGCCACCGCGACGGCCGATTCGGCAAGCAGCGTGCAGCCATCGGGCACGATGTCGGCGAAACCGCCGAACACCACATAGCGCTCGGTCGCGCCATCGGTCGTCTTCACGGTGACCACGCCGGGCTTGATGGTGGTCATCGTCGGAGCATGATGCGCCATCACCGTCATTTCACCGTCCATGCCGGGAATGACGACTTCGCTCACGGTTGCCGACATCAGCAGCCGTTCCGGAGATACGAGTTCAAAATTGAAGCTGTCAGCCATGACGTTCACTTTATCGCAGTGCTGTTTTGGTGCGCCGCGCAAACCATCCGGAGACGGCTTGCGCGGGCAATTTCATGTTCAGGCCACTTCAGCGGCGAGGCGCTGGGCCTTTTCGATGGCTTCCTCGATGGTGCCGACCATGTAGAAGGCAGGCTCGGGAAGGTGGTCGTAGTCGCCATTGACAAGGCCCTTGAAGCCCTTGATCGTGTCAGCCAGGTCGACCAGCTTGCCGGGCGAACCGGTGAACACCTCAGCCACGAAGAACGGCTGGCTCAGGAAGCGCTCGATCTTGCGGGCGCGCGCCACGGTCATCTTGTCGTCTTCCGACAATTCGTCCATGCCGAGAATGGCGATGATGTCCTGAAGCGACTTGTAGCGCTGCAGCGTCTGCTGCACCTGGCGAGCCACTTCATAGTGCTCCTCGCCGACGATCATCGGGTCAAGCATGCGCGACGTCGAGTCGAGCGGGTCCACGGCCGGGTAGATGCCCTTTTCCGCGATCGAGCGCGACAGGTTGGTGGTCGCGTCCAGGTGGGCGAACGAGGTCGCAGGCGCCGGGTCGGTCAAATCGTCGGCCGGCACGTAAATCGCCTGCACCGAGGTGATCGAACCCTTGTTGGTGGAGGTGATGCGTTCCTGCATCTGGCCCATGTCGGTCGCCAGCGTCGGCTGGTAGCCCACGGCGGACGGGATACGTCCGAGCAGAGCCGACACTTCCGAACCCGCCTGGGTAAAGCGGAAGATATTGTCGACGAAGAACAGCACGTCCTGGCCCTGGTCGCGGAAATGTTCCGCCACGGTCAGGCCGGTCAGCGCAACACGGGCGCGGGCGCCCGGAGGCTCGTTCATCTGGCCGTAAACGAGAGCCGCCTTGGAGCCTTCTCCGCCGCCCTTCTTGTTCACGTTCGAATCGATCATCTCGTGGTAGAGGTCGTTGCCTTCGCGGGTACGCTCGCCAACGCCGGCGAACACCGAGTAACCGCCATGGGCGCGCGCCACGTTGTTGATCAGTTCCATGATCAGAACCGTCTTGCCCACACCGGCGCCGCCGAACAGGCCGATCTTGCCGCCCTTAGCGTAAGGCGCCAGCAGGTCGACCACCTTGATGCCGGTGACCAGCACTTCGGCTTCGGTCGACTGCTCGACATAGGTCGGCGCTTCCTGGTGGATGCCGCGGCGCAGCTTGGTCTTGATCGGGCCGGCGTCATCCACAGGTTCGCCGATCACGTTCATGATGCGGCCCAGCGTCTCATCGCCGACCGGCACCGAGATCGAATCGCCGGTGTCGACCACTTCCTGGCCGCGAACCAGACCTTCGGTCGAGTCCATGGCGATGGTGCGCACCGCGTTCTCGCCCAGATGCTGCGCAACTTCGAGCACCAGGCGGTTGCCCATGTTGGTGGTTTCGAGCGCGCTCAGGATCGAAGGCAGGTTGCCTTCGTCGAACGTCACGTCGACAACCGCGCCGATGACCTGGGTGACGCGGCCGACCGCGCCGCCAGCCTTCACAGCCGCGGATTTCGCCGAGGTCTCAGCCTTGGCGGCGGATGCCGCTGCAGGCTTCTTTGCCGCTGCGGGCTTTTTCGCCGCTGCGGTTTTCGTCGCTGCTGCGGTCCTGGTCGCCGCTGCGGGCTTGCTTGCCGGGGTAGCTGCCTTAGCCATGTATCTTACCCTCTTCCGTGTCGCTTAGAGCGCTTCTGCGCCCGAAATGATTTCAATGAGTTCCTTGGTGATCTGGGCCTGCCGCTGGCGGTTGTAGCTCATCGACAGCTTGTCGATCATCTCGCCAGCATTGCGGGTTGCGTTGTCCATCGCGGACATCTTCGCTCCCATTTCACCTGCAACATTCTCGAGCAGCGCCCTGAAAATCTGCACCTTGATCGAACGCGGCAGCAGATCCTCGAGGATTTCCTCCGCACTCGGCTCATAGTCGTAGATCGACGATGCACTCGTATCTGCATCGGCGGACCCGGTTTTCGCAGGGATCAGCTGCTGCCCGGTCGGAATCTGGCTGATGACGGACTTGAACTCCGAGTAATACAGGGTGCAAACGTCAAAAGCGTCTTCCTCGAACAAGGCCATGACCTTGTCCGCGACCAGTTCGGCCTGGGCAAAGCTCATCTTCTTGACTTCGCGGAAGTCGACCCGCTCGATGATCATCGACGCGAAGTCGCGACGCAGGATGTCGTAGCCCTTCTTGCCGACGCACATGATCTTCACCGTCTTGCCATCGGCAAGCAGGCGGCGAACCTCCAGGCGGGCATGCCGTGCGATTTGGCTGTTGAAGCCGCCGCATAGCCCGCGTTCGGCGGTGCAGACCACAAGCAGATGCACGTCGTCCTTGCCGGTGCCGGTCATCAGGCGCGGCGCGTCGTCGCCGGTGCCCACGGCGTTGGCGATGTTGGTCATCACCGCCCCCATGCGCTGCGAATAGGGCCGTGCGGCCTCGGCCGCCTCCTGGGCACGCCGAAGCTTCGCCGCGGCGACCATCTGCATCGCCTTGGTGATCTTCTGCGTCGCCTTGACGGAGGCGATCCGGTTTTTCAGATCCTTGAGTGAAGGCATCCGTTATCCGTCCTCGGTCTCTTGCCCTTAAGCAAAGGTTTTTGCGTAGGTGTCGATGGCTTCCTTGAGCTTCGACCTTGTGTCGTCGCTCAGCGCCTTTTCCTTGCGGATCGTGTCGAGCACATCCTTGCCTTCCGAACGCATGTAGCCCAGCAGACCCTGCTCGAACTTGCCCACGTCCCCGACGGCCAGCTTGTCGAGATAGCCGTTCACGCCGGCAAAGATCACGGCAACCTGCTCTTCGGTCTTGAGCGGCGAGAACTGCGGCTGCTTGAGCAGCTCGGTCAGGCGCGCGCCACGGTTCAGAAGACGCTGCGTTGCGGCGTCGAGGTCGGAGCCGAACTGTGCGAAGGCCGCCATTTCGCGGTACTGCGCAAGCTCGCCCTTGATCGAACCGGCGACCTGCTTCATCGCCTTGATCTGCGCGGCCGATCCCACGCGGGACACCGACAGGCCAACGTTCACCGCCGGGCGGATACCCTGGTAGAACAGTTCGGTTTCAAGGAAGATCTGACCGTCGGTGATCGAGATCACGTTGGTCGGAATATAGGCCGACACGTCGTTGGCCTGGGTCTCGATCACCGGCAGCGCCGTCAGCGAGCCCGAGCCATTGTCTTCATTGAGCTTGGCGGCGCGCTCGAGAAGGCGCGAGTGAAGGTAGAACACGTCGCCGGGATAGGCTTCACGGCCGGGCGGGCGGCGCAGCAGCAGCGACATCTGGCGGTAGGCCACGGCCTGCTTGGACAGATCGTCATAGCCGATCAGCGCATGCATGCCGTTGTCGCGGAAATATTCACCCATCGCACAACCGGCGAACGGCGCCAGGAACTGCAGCGGCGCTGCGTCCGACGCGGTCGCGGCAACCACGATCGAGTACTTCATCGCGCCGCGGTCTTCGAGAACCTTGACGAACTGGGCAACGGTCGAGCGCTTCTGGCCGATCGCGACATAGACGCAATAGAGTTTCTCGCCTTCGGGACCATTGTCGTGAATGGCCTTCTGGTTGAGGATCGTGTCGAGAATGATCGCGGTCTTGCCGGTCTGGCGGTCGCCGATGACCAGCTCGCGCTGGCCGCGGCCGACCGGGATCAGCGCGTCGATGGCCTTGAGGCCGGTCGACATCGGCTCATGCACCGACTTGCGCGGCATGATGCCCGGTGCCTTGACGTCCACGCGGCGGCGTTCCTTGGCCTTGATCGGGCCCTTGCCGTCGATCGGATTACCGAGCGCGTCGACGACGCGGCCGAGCAGTTCCGGACCGACCGGCACGTCGACGATGGCGCCGGTCCGCTTGACGATATCGCCTTCCTTGATGTCCCGGTCGGAACCGAAGATCACGACGCCGACATTGTCGGCTTCAAGGTTGAGCGCCATGCCGCGAATTCCACCGGGGAACTCGACCATTTCACCAGCCTGGACATTGTCGAGGCCGTAAACGCGGGCGATGCCGTCACCGACGGACAGGACCTGACCAACTTCGGAAACTTCGGCTTCCTTGCCGAAATTCTTGATTTGGTCCTTGAGAATTGCGGAAATTTCCGCGGCGCGGATATCCATCAGCCAACCTCTTTCAGTGTATGCTTAAGGGTGGAAAGTTTAGTGCGAAGCGATGTGTCAACCTGACGTGAGCCGATCTTGACGATCAGGCCGCCCAGCAGCGACGCATCCACCGTGACATTGAGCGTCACGGTCTTGCCGGTCACGCTCGAGAGCGAGGCCATCAATTCTTTTTCCTGCGCTGCCGACAGCGCATGGGCGGAAATCACGTCGGCGCTCACCTCGCCGCGCTCGCGGGCGACGATCTCGTGGAAGGACCGGATGATTGCGGGCATGGCGAACAGCCGGCGGTTCCGGGCAACGACCTTGAGGAAGTTGCCGACCAGGCCGGAAATATTCGCCTTCGCGATCAGCGCCACGATCGAGCGGGACTGATCCTCGGCGGAAAAGACAGGGCTTTCGACGAGACGCCGCAAATCGGTGCTGTCGTCGATCATCGCCTGGAAACGGTTGAGGTCCTTCGCCACGGCGTCGACCGCCTTGGCCTCGGCCGCCAGCTCGTAAAGCGAGGACGCATACCGTTCGGCGACACCGGAAATAAGATGGGAGTTATCTGCCACGGGCGGGATTATCTCTCATTGGCATCCAAGAGCCTGCACTTGACCGAAAGCCGGAAAGGCAAGCCTTTGATTTTGTTGCGGTAACATTTGAGGCGTCGAAGCCCGAAAGCTTGTTTTTCCCCAAATGCGCGGTCCGTCTAGCATAGAGCGCGGGGACTCGCAACACGCCCGGCCCGGCTAAAGCACCTGCTTTAGGATGAGTTGGCCATTAATGCATCCGCAGCTGCGCGGCTTCCGACAGCGGTCAGAGCAGCCCCAGCCCGTACAGCAGCGGCAGCGCCGCCAGAACCGCCTCGATCGCCACCGAGGCGAGATTGAAACCGGTCACGCCTCGATCCGACACGATCGAGACCAGCCGTCCCAGCGCCGTGAAGGCCCAGCCGGCGCCCAGCGCCAGATAGATCAGCGGCTGCGCCAGAAGCAGCGCGCAGATGCCCACCCCGAGATAGAAGCCGGCCATGGTCCCCCGCGCTTCCGACAGCGCCTCGGGATGATCCGGCGCAGTCTGCAATCTGAGAATGCGAAGCGATGTCCGCGGCGCGACCAGCAGCATCAGGCCGAACAGCACCGTGATGGCCGCCGAGGTCCAGGCCAGCCATTCGCCCTGGGTTGACGGCCAGTAGAATTCGATCATGCGCGCATCTCCGCTTCGGTTCGCCTCAAGGGCCAAATCACCCCGTGTCCCGGCAATAGCACGCGCGCCTGCCGCGCCAAAGCCGGCGGACGCGCCTGCGCCCTGAAACTTCCACGGCGTCTGGGTCCGATCAGACCGGCGCCGAGGGCTTGCGGCCAAGCTGGCGTTCGCGGTTCATGATGTAGATGCCGCTCATGCAGATGATGGAGGCCCCCACAAGCGTCCAGAGATCGGGAATGTCGCCGAACACGATGAAGCCCAGCAGCGTCATCCACAGAAGCTGGCTGTAGATGAAGGGCGCCACCTTGGAGGCGCTGGCGAGACTGCTGGCGCGCACCAGCATCGCATGGCCGCCAATGCCGAAGAAGCCCAGACCGACGAGCAGCGCCACATCGAGGATCGATTGCGGCAGCTGGCCGTAGATCATCGCCGGCGGCGCCATCAGCACGGTGGCGAAGATGCAGGAATAGAAGATCAGGCTGCTCTGGCTCTCGTGCTGCACCAGCTTGCGCGTCAGGATCGAATAGAGCGAATGGGTGATCACCGCCAGGATCGACCAGATGATCGAGAAGGAAAACATGTCGGTGCCCGGCCGCACGACAATCAGCACGCCGATGAAGCCGACCATGATCGCCGCCCAGCGCCGCCGCCCGGCCCATTCGCCCAGCATCGGGCCTGCCAGCGCCGTCACCAGCATCGGCGTCGACAGGAAGATGCTGACCGTCAGCGCCAGCTGCAGGTCGCGCAGCGCCAGGAAGTTGAACAATGTGGTGGCCGGCAGCAGCATCCCGCGCACGACCTGCAGCGGCACGTTCTTCATCCGGTACATGTCGGCCCGGCGCCAGCCCTGGAAGATGACGAAGGATATCACCGCATGGCTGAAGAAGCGGCACCAGACCACGAACACCGCCGCATAGCCCGTGGTGACCAGATATTTCGCCGTGGTGTCGAGAGCCGCGAAACCCATGAAGGTGCCGAGCGCCAGCACCATCGCCAGAGGCGGCATGGCTTCACGGTCGACGTCATGCCGCACCGGTCGGTCGTCGGGTTTCAAATCCAAGGCAAGGTTCCTGTGAAGCCGCACGTGTTGGGAGAGAGCGCGTCAGCGGCATGGACTCCGGTTTCATGCACCGCACGACCGCCCATGTCAAAGCCTCAGGCGCCGCGCAGAGCGGTCGGACCGGTTCAGACGCCGCAATCACCCTTGTAGGCCACTTCGTTCGAAGCGCCGTTGCGCGTCACCCTGATCACGCCCGAAAAACCCGTGCTCTCGTAGCCCTTCTCGCCCTCTAGCAGGCTCACCTCGACATTGTAGGGCTCGGCATCCTGCGATGTGTAGCGCCGGACCTCGCCGCCATCGACGGCCTCGATCCCGGTCTGCCTCAGCTGCTTGAGCTGGCCGTCGATGCGCACGAATGGCATCTCCAGCGGATCGACGCCATCAGTGGGAAAATTGGAAAACAGCACCCAGCGCCAGCTACCCGGATCATCATAATTGATCGTGTGATCGGCAAGCATGAAGGCGCAGTAGCCGTCGATATTGTGCCAGTAGATCTCATCGATCCGGGGGCTGCCGTCCTGCGCCGTGGCCGCGCCCGCCGTTAACACCAGACATGCTGCAGTCAACATCTGTCGCATCGGGGTTTCCTCTTGAAGGACCTGACTGAAGAGAAACAGTAATGGCAGTCCAAATCAATTGGAAGCCTCGTCCAGCATGGCGCGAATCACCTTGGGCGCGCTGCGTGCATCCACCTCCGAATCGCGCACCAGCGCGTCAAAATGCTCGGTCAGGGCGCTGACCTGACGGCTGTCGCGATAGACCAGATAGAACTGCCCGACATAGACCGCGGCCAGCAATCGTCCGAAGATCGACACCGGGGCCGAAAACAGCTTCTTGGAATCAAACAGATAGAGCCGCAGCGACGGATAGAGCCGGGTGCAGCTGTCAGCCATGAACGCGATCTGCGCGGCGCGGACATCACGACCGAGCCCTTCCCAGTAGCCCTCGCCGCGGGCCAGCGAGCGGACCTTGTCGATCGAGACGCAGATTTCATAATCGGATCCCGGCGCCCTGAGCCAGTCGACGGTCTCGGCCATGGCGCCGCGGGCCTGCTCCGGCGTCTTGTCCAGGAACGCGGCATATTCCCATTCGAGCACCGCTTCGGTCTTGAGAATGTCGGGCAGCGTCGCCGGCACATGGCGGATCTTGTAGCCGGCGGCCTCCCGGTGCCAGGCGATGATCTGCTCGTCGGCCGGAGTGCGATGCGCCGTGGCCATCCTGAAACTCGCCGACAGCACTTCGGCCGCCGATTCCGGCCGGTCCGACAGGCCCAGCAGCCAGTCGGCGCTGACGCCCAGCGCCGTGGCGCATTCGGCCGCAAGATGGGCATTGGGCAGCCGCACCTCGTCCGGCGCCAGTAATTGCGCGATCGTCGAGCGGTCCACGCCGGCAATCCGCGCCAGCGCGCTGCGGCTCAGGCCGGCAAGCGCCATGCGGGCGGCCAGCCGGGTGCGGAACAAGTCGGCGCGGTCATTCTTGTGCATTCATGATTTTTGTCATGCTTGGTGATTTAAATCAACATCAGCTGGGTTTTGTGGCGAAGACACCAAATTCCCGTCGCGCATCGAAGCTCCTAGAAAGGGCCAACGCAAGATCACTTCACAAAAACGCAAGGACAGAAACGCAGACCATGGACTCCAATCTCAGAACCATCGTGAAGGCCGTGACCTGGCAGGCGCTCGGGCTGGCGTCGACCAGCCTGCTCGCCTGGATCTACACCGGCTCGGTGCTGGGCGCGCTCGGCTTCGCGCTGTCGACCTCGGCCACGGGTCTCGCCTTCTTCGTGCTGCACGAGCGCATCTGGGCGCGGGTCAACTGGGGCCTTCGCCAGCCGCAGGGCTGACTGCGCGCCGCTCATTGCTCCTGCGAATCGCCGGCTTCGGGTTGATGCTGCTTCCCACTGCTCTATGCTAAATTGGAAAATTTACGGCCAAAGCGACAGCGCGGCCCGACTGAGTGCATCAGAATTGGAAGTTTCATGCCCCCCGCCTGCCGACCGCTGCTGACCAGCGCCCTCGTCCTGTTCTTCGCCCTCCTGCTTGCCGCCACGCCATTGACCAGCCCGGCCTGGGCGCAGTCGGCGCTGGCCCCCGCCTCGTCCGAATCGGCGGACACGGTCGAGACCACCGACACGGCGGTGATCGGGCCCCTGCTTGACGTCCTCAGGGATGACGTGGCGCGTGAAAGGCTGATCCAGTCGCTCGAGCAAAGCACATCCGGGGACGCGCCGGCTGCCGCGGACGCCGAGTCGGAAGCCGTGCCCACAACGCTGGCCGCCCAGCTGGCAGCGCTCACCCGCACCACCATCAACGAAACGCTCGCGATCGGCCGCAAGTTCGTCAGCGACATTTCGGGGCTCACCACCCTGTTCAACGGCCGGTCCAATCTCGACTGGGGCAATTTTGCAACCATGCTGACGCCGATTCTGGCCACCGTGGCGATCTCGCTGGCGGTGTATTTCCTTGCCAAGCGGGTGCTCCGCGGCGGGCTTGGCAATGTCTCGATGCGCCTCAGGGATCGTGGCCCTTTTGCAGCGGTTGCGCTGGTGGGACTGTATTTCCTGGCGGAAATCCTGGCGCTGGCGCTCGCCTATTTCGCCACCAGCGCTGTCGCCGCCACGCTGTTCAGTTCCCTCGGCGTCTCGATCTACCAGACGCTTTATCTCAACGCCTTCCTGATCCTGGGCATCACCGCGATCATCATCCGCGTCGTCACCGGGATCGTGAATGGCGACTATGCCATCCTGCGGCTCGCGCCGCCTGTCCGCGCCATGCTGCGCAGGCGCGGCATCATGCTGTCCGGCATCCTCATCTTCGGCATCGCCTTCGTGGTGCCCGCGGCCAATTCGCTGATCTCGTTCACCGTCGGCCGCAGCTTGAGGGTCGTGGTCTACACGATTGCCGCGATCTATGCGGTCGCCGCCATCCGCGCCATCTCGCGGCTGCAGCAGGCCGCAGCCGAACTGCCGCCGGAAGAGCCGAAGGAAGAAGGCGACGCCGCCGTCGACGAGGCGCTGCCCGAACCGGTGCAATCTGCCTTCATGCAGGTCTGGCCGCTGATCGCCTATGTCTATGTAGCGGCAAGCTACATCATTGCGTTGTCACGGCCGGCGCTGTTTGTCGATTTCGTCGGTGGCGCGACGCTCAAGACCGCGCTGGCGCTGGTTGTGGGCGGGCTGGTGCTGCGCGCCAGCGGCTACCTCGCGACGCTGAACGTGCGCACGCCCTCCTTCCTGCCGCTCGACAACCAGGCGCTGTCGGCGCGACTGACGTCCTTTGTACCGGTCATGCTCCGCGTCGTCTGGGTGCTGGTCAGCCTCGCCATCCTCGCCGTGATGCTCGACGCCTGGGCGATCGTCGATGTCGGCGCCTGGGTCGAGGGCGAACGCGGCAGCGCGCTGATTGCGGGCCTGGTGAGCGCGCTTGTCGTGCTGACCGTCAGCTTCGTGGTCTGGGCCGCCGCCTCTTCCTGGATCGACTACCGCATGGAGTCGGGCAACGGCTCGGCGCTGCACAACGCCCGCTACCGCACGCTCTATTCGCTGGCCAAGAACGCGCTCACCGTGGCGCTGGTGGTGTTTGGCGGCATGATCGCGCTCTCGGAGCTCGGCATAGACATCGGCCCGCTGCTCGCAGGCGCCGGCGTGCTCGGTCTCGCCATCGGCTTTGGCGCGCAGAAACTCGTCCAGGACATCATTTCGGGTGTCTTCATCCAGCTCGAGAACGCCATGAATGTCGGCGACGTCGTCGGTGCCGGCGGCATCACCGGCGTGGTCGAGCGACTGACACTGAGATCAGTGTCGCTGCGCGATCTGTCGGGCGTCTACCACATCATCCCGTTCAGCTCGGTGGATGCGGTGTCGAACTACATGCGCACCTTCTCCTTCCATGTCGAGGAAGTCGGCATCGCCTACAAGGAGAATGTCAGCGACGGCAAGGCCGCCATGCAGGAAGCCTTCGACCGCCTGATGCAGACCGAGCACAAGCCCGACATCCTGGCGCCGCTCGAGATGCACGGCGTCACCGGCCTCGGCGACTCGGCCGTCCTGATCCGCGCCCGCATCAAGACCGCGCCGGGCAAGCAATGGGGCCTGGGCCGCGCCTACACCGAACTGGTCAAGGAAGTGATGGACGAAAAGGGCATCGATATCCCGTTCCCGCATACGACGCTCTATCTGGGCCGCGACAAGGAAGGGAAGACGGATGAGTTTCCGGTGAAGCTGGAGCAGGTCGGCGCAGCGTCAGGGAAAGCCCCGGACAAGAGCGGGGAATGACGAGGAGCGGCGAATCGCCGTCTGCGCTGCGCCCAAGCCATGGCTGACAGTGGCGGCTTTGCGCCTCCATAGCGAACGTTCAAAGTCCTGGCTGCAAATCCCGAATGCCGCCATTCGAGCCCTCGTCCCAGGGACCTGACGGGGCGGGGCGGGCTATTTCATGCCGTCACCGGAGCGTGCATGGACAGATGAAACATCTCGCCTATTTGAAGTTTATCACAGACCAGGCGCCGCTGCCTGACATCCACGCTTCACGGAGTTATCATGCCTGCTCATCTGACCCGTCGAAATGCACTGTCACTTGGCCTTGGGACTCTGGCCGCTGCTGCCCTGCCGCGCGCAACCCGTGCCAATACGATCACCTTCGATCAAGGGTGGGAGCATCTGACCTTTCGCCGCCTGAAGCCCAACACCTTCTCCACCGGACCCGACCGCCTGACAGTCGTTGCCGAAGGGACATCCTCGATCCTGTATCGCATCTTGCCCAGTGACCTGTTTGCCAGCCGCCGCGCCGAATGGACATGGCGCGTGGACAGTTCCGTGCCCCCGTCCGACCTGACAACCATTGGCAATGACGACCGCAACCTGGGTGTGTTCTTTGTGAACGCGACCGATGATGTCGCCGCGCGCGTCCGCCCCGGCACGTCAATTTCCAGCCTGTTGCGCAACCGCAATGTGCAGGTGCTGATGTATACATGGGGCGGGGACAACCCGCAGGGCACAATCATTCCCAGCCCGCACGCGCCTGGCCGCCTGCGCAACATCGTGCAGCGCCGCCCCGCGACCGGCGAGTTCCGCGAAAGCGTTGACCTGACCCGCGATTTCCCGCGCGTGTTCGGGGTCGAAATGCGCAATCTGGTGGCGCTGGCCGTGTCGTCCAACAGCGAGAATTCGGGCAGCCGCGTTCAGGCGCAGGTCAGCGGCTGGGTTCTGGGTTAGTTCGCGGCGATCATGTCGCCTCGGCGCTTTCAGACGCCTGGGAGGTCCCGGTGGATTTCCGCTTCGCCTTCGTTGCAGTTCCATCACCTGCCAAATCCTCCGGACTCAGGCCGTCCGCCAAAATTTGCCAGTCTGCAACCGCTCCCCTTTCATAACCTTCACAGAAAACTCTGCGGATCGATATCCACCTGCACCTGCACGGATCCCCGCGCCTTCGGCCCCTTGGCGAGCATCGCACGAACAAAACCCTGCATGTCCCGCCCGCGTTCGCCATGCACCAGCAGGCGGAAGCGGTGGCGGCCGCGGATCAGGGCGAGCGCGGCTTCGGCCGGGCCGAGCACCATGATGCCCGGCGTCGCGGGGGCGGCAGCGCGAAGCGCGCGGGCGTGGCCTTCGGCCTCGAGGCGGGTGGCCGCCGAGACGATCACCGAGGCGAGGCGACCGAAGGGGGGCAGCAACGCGCGGCTGCGCTCGTCGGTCTCGCGCTCGTAGAAGGCCTCGGCGTCGCCGCAGGCGAAGGCCTGCATCACCGGGTGCTGCGGCTGGTAGGTCTGGATCAGGCCGAGGCTCTTGTGGCCCGAGCGCCCGGCCCGGCCGGTCACCTGCGACAAGAGCTGATAGGTCCGCTCGGCCGCGCGCGGATCGCCGTTTGACAGTCCCAGATCGGCGTCGACCACGCCCACCAGCGTCATCAGCGGAAAATTGTGCCCCTTGGCCACCAGCTGCGTGCCGATGACGATGTCGGCCTCGCCCTTGGCGATCGCCTCGAGCTCGATCCTGAGCCTCCGCGTGCCGCCCATCATGTCGGACGAGAGCACGATCACGCGGGCCTTGGGAAAATGCTTGTCGGCTTCTTCCGCGATCCGCTCGATGCCGGGCCCGCAGGCCGCCAGGTGATCGAGCGTGCCACAGGAGGGGCAGGCCTGCGGCGTGGGCTCGTTGTGCCCGCAATGGTGGCACTGCAGCTGGCCGCGGAACCGGTGCTCGACCAGCCAGCTCGAACAATCCGGGCATTCGAAGCGGTGGCCGCAGACCCGGCACAGCGTCAGCGGCGCATAGCCGCGCCGATTGAGAAACAAGAGCGATTGTTCCTTGCGCTCGAGCGCCTGAGCCATCGCGTTCAAGAGCACCGGCGACAGGAAGCCGCCGCGCGCCGGCGCATGGCGGCGCATGTCGACGAGCTTGAGGTCCGGCAGCACCGCCTCGGCATAGCGGCTTTCAAGCTTGAGATGCCGGTAGCGGCCCTGCTGCGCGTTGACGCGGCTTTCGATCGACGGCGTGGCCGAGGCCAGCACCACCGGGATGCCCGCGAGCCTGGCGCGCACCACCGCCATGTCGCGGGCATTGTAGAACACCCGGTCCTCCTGCTTGTAGGCCGGGTCATGCTCCTCGTCGACGATGATCAGCCCGAGATCATTAAACGGCAGGAACAGCGCCGAGCGCGCCCCGGCCACCACCGAGATCCCCGCCTCCGCCGTCTGCCGCCAGACTTTCTCCCGCATTCTCGGCGTGACTTCCGAATGCCACTCCGCCGGACGCGCGCCGAAGCGGGCGTGGAAGCGGTCGAGAAACGCCGCCGTCAGCGCGATTTCGGGCAGCAGGATCAGCACCTGCCGACCGGCCCGCACGGTCTCGGCGATCGCCTCGAAATAGACCTCGGTCTTGCCAGAGCCGGTGACGCCGTCGAGCAGCGTGACGCTGAACCCGGCTTCGGATACGGATTTGCGCAGCGCGTCCGCAGCCTCCGCCTGGCCGGGCTCGAGCTGAGCCGGCTGGTAGTCGGGATCGGGCGCCGCCACCACTGGCGGCGGCCTCAGCCGCACCGGTTCGAACACGCCCTGGGCCGACAGCCCGTCGATCACGCTCGGCGTCACGCCTGCCGCATGGGCGAGCCCGCTGCGGGTCCAGGCCAGCCCGTCGCCCGCCTGCTCGAGCACCCGCTCGCGCGCCGAGGTCAGCCGTTCGGGCCTTGTCTCCGTCAGCCTCAGCGCATCGATCATCGGCTCCGGATCAAACGCCGCTGGCGCCCGCAGCGCCATCCGCGCCACCAGGCCGGGCGGCGACAGCGTGTAGGCCGCGACCCAATCAATGAAGCGCCGCATCGGCTCATTGACCAGCGGACAGTCGAACACCTGCACGATCTCGCGCAGCTTCTTCGGATCGATCTGGTCGGCCTCGCCGTCCCAGACAATGCCCGGCACCAGCCTGGGCCCCAGCGGCACCTGAACGATCTGGCCCGGCTCGGCATCGACGCCTTCGGGAAGCGCGTAAGAATAGGCGCGCTCGGCCGGCATCGGGATCAGCACGGGCACGACCTTGCGCGGGAACAGGCCGTCCCCTCCCGCATCACGTCCCCGGTCTTGTCTTGCTCGCGAATCTTTTTCCATTTGGCGTGACCTTGCCCCCGGATTGGGCTAAAGGGAACCCGGATTTGTTCTAGAGCGCGCCGGGTCATCCCGGCTGGCGCGAAATTGGAGGCTCACATGAAATTCTTTGTCGACACCGCCGATGTAAGCGAGATTCGCGAACTCAACGATCTGGGCCTGATCGACGGCGTCACCACCAATCCGTCGCTGATCATGAAGTCCGGCCGCGACATTCGCGAAGTCACCAAGGAGATCTGCTCAATCGTCGACGGCCCGGTTTCCGCCGAGGTGGCCGCCACCGATTACGAGACGATCATGAAGGAAGCCGCGGTGCTGGCCAAGATCGCCGACAATATCTGCATCAAGCTGCCACTGACGCTCGACGGCCTCAAGGCCTGCCGTGCGCTGACATCCGACGGCCACATGACCAATGTCACCTTGTGCTTTTCCGCCAACCAGGCACTGCTCGCCGCCAAGGCCGGCGCCTCGTTCATCTCGCCCTTCATCGGCCGTCTGGATGACATGGGCCTCGACGGCATGGACCTGATCCGCGAAATCCGCCAGATCTACGACAATTACGGCTTCGACACCGAAATCCTCGCCGCCTCGATCCGCACCGTGGGTCACGTCAAGGAAGCAGCCCTGATCGGCGCCGACGTCGCCACCATCCCCGCCTCCACCATCAAGGCGCTGGTCAAGCACCCGCTCACCGACAAGGGCCTGGACGCGTTCCTCGCCGACTGGAAGAAGACCGGCCAGACCATCGCCTGAGGCGGACTGCCGGCTAAAAATCAAAAACGGCCCGGTCATTCCGGGCCGTTTGCTTGTCGACATAGTCATGCCCGTGATGGACGGGGAAGTCTTTTGCGATCAAGGACTCGATCGCGCTGGATGCCAGCTTTAGCCGGCATGACGGGTGCTGATGGACTGCCGCCAAGAAAAGACAAGTATTTGAAGTTAAATGAATTTTTGGAATTCTGAACAACCCGGTCATTCCGGGCCGTTCTTACTGCAAGATCGTCAGTCGCAGTAGGCAGTAGCCGGCGCGCAAGACCCGTCAAAGACCGTGAAGCCTCAGGCCGCCTGGCTCCAGCCCTTCGGCGCCGGTTCGAACACGCGGTCGGGATTCGCCGCAAGTCCGTGCACGGTGTGATATTCCAGCGCCTTGACCGCATCCGCCGGGTCGCCGTCGAGCGCCTCGGGCATGATCGGCTGGCCGACGGTGAAGCGGAAGGTGTGGTGCTTCTTGTTGAGCAGTTCGTGGAACACGGTCATGTCGCGCAATTCCGTCGAATGTTTCGACAGCCAGTAGAATAGGCCGGAATTGCGCGCCGAGATATTGACCGGAACCACCGGCAGGTCATAGCGCCGCGCCAGCGTGATCGCCGACGCCTTCCACGGCCGTTCGGTCAGCCGGCCCTCGTTCCAGAAGGCGATCCGGCCCGAGGGAAACAGCACCGTGGCCTTGCCGTCCTGCACAGCACGGTTGGTCAGCTGCAGGGTCTCGCGCGCCTTGTCGCGGCTCTTGAACTCCTCGCGCCATTCCACCGGGATGATGATTTCCTCGAAACGCTGGCTGATCCGAACCGCGTCACGGTTGGCGAAGAACATCATGTCGGGGCGCGACTGCGCCAGGAAATCGAACATGGCCACGCCGTCCGCCATTCCGGTCGGATGATTGGCGACAAGCAGAAACCCGCCCTTGCGCGGGATCCGCTCCGCGCCGCGGGACCGGATGTCGAGCTTGAGGATCCGGCTCACATACCGGAAGGCGTCGTGCCCAGACATCGCGGCAATGTCGTCGGCCATGCGCACCGCCGCGCCGTATTTCAGCGTCGCGTAGACAATCGGGCGCATCAGCGGCCAGGCCGGATGATCGACCAGCCGGCCGCCGCGCTCGGCAATCAGCCGGTCGATGATGTGCCCGGGCCGGCCATGGGCAAGGACGTGCAATCGGTCTGAAATCTCCGCCACATATGCCATGGACTCGACCCCTCTGGTCTCGCGTTGTCACAAACCTATGGCAACAGAATATGATGTCATGATGACATCGTTGAAAACTGCCCGCGGCGAGGCAAAACCACGCTGCTCCACCCCATCGTTTACTCCCCGCTAAGGCACAAATGCAATAGTCAGGTCCGGATCGTGCGCCGGTCAATCCGAATCACTGCGGCTTGAACCGCTTGATTCTCAGTGGATTTGCACAGTCCGGCCCGCTGTTTCCACCAGCCAGAGGCAGCCCGATGAACGGAACCATCATGCAGCAACCGCTTGTCATCGCAGCACCCGATGTGATCCATGAACAGCAGAGCTGGCTCACCCAGCTCATCGACGAGCGTCGCCTGTCGCCCAAGACCGCAGATGCCTATGAGCGCGACCTGCGCCAGTTCCTGGGTTTCCTGACCATGCATCTGGGCGGGCCGCCGAAAATCGCCGATCTGGCCGATCTCAGGCCGCTCGACCTGCGCGCCTTCATGGCCGAGCGCCGGCGCTCAGGCGCCGGCGCCCGCAGTCTCGGCCGCGGTCTTGCCGGCATCCGCTCCTTCCTCCGGCATCTTGAACGCAAGGGCCTGGCCAATGCCGCCGGCGCCGCGGCCACCCGCGCGCCCCGGCAACCCAAATCCCTGCCCAAACCCTTGAGCGCGCGCGACGCCATGCGCGTGGTCGACGCCGATCTGCAGCTCTCCGACGAGCCCTGGATCTCGGCCCGCACCGCAGCCGTGCTGACGCTTCTCTATGGCTGCGGGTTGCGCATTTCCGAGGCCCTGTCGCTGACGCCGGCCGACCTGCCGCAGGATGGCGAAACCCTGCGGGTGACCGGCAAGGGCGGCAAGACACGGATCGTGCCGCTGCTGCCCGCGGCCCGCGAAGCGATCGAGGCCTACCGCAAGCTCTGCCCGTTCTCGCCCGGTCCGGATGCGCCGATGTTCCGCGGCGCGCGCGGCGGCGTGCTGCAGCCGGCGATCGTGCAGAAGGAGATGCGACGCCTGCGTGGCGCCCTCGACCTGCCCGAAAGCGCCACCCCGCATGCGCTCCGCCACTCCTTCGCCACGCATCTGCTGGCCGGCGGCGGCGATCTCAGGACCATCCAGGAACTGCTGGGCCACGCCAGCCTGTCGACCACCCAGGTCTATACCGGCGTCGATTCGCGCCGCCTGATCGAGATCTACGACCGCGCCCACCCGAGGGCCTGAGCCGGCGGGGCGAGGCCGGGCCAGGCGGGCAGCGGCGGCGCTTAACCCCTTGTTGACCATGGCTGAAACCACCGATTCGCATTAACCCGATTGTGTGTTCTGTCGGGTTAGTTTGCCGAATCAGACCGAGTGCGTGCCGGCTTCAGCCGCTGTCGTGGGCAGAGCGGGCATGCATCACCCTATCGAGGCAGCGGCCCTCACGTCCTGTGACGGCTGGCGCTGCAAGAGGAATGGCCGCGCATGCAGCATCATCCCGCACTCTCCCTTATCCGGCCGCGGCTCGCCCGGCTTCCGAACCTGATGTTCGCCATCGTCGCGGGCCTGCCATGGCTGCTGCTGTTGCTGCTGGCTGCGGGCCTCGTCTATGCCGGCACGGCGCGCGCCGACGAGAGCGCCGCCTGCGAGGGCGTGAGCCTGGTGGACAGGCTCGCTTCCACCGCGCCTGAAAGGCTGGCGAGCGCCCGCGCGGAGGCCGCGGGCACGCCCAACGGCCAGGGGCGGCTGTGGAAGATCGAAAGGCAAGGCCTTGATCCGTCCTGGCTGTTCGGCACGATGCATGTCACCGATCCGCGCGTCACCCGGATGCCCGACGCCGCCCGCGCCGCCTTCGACACGGCCGACACGGTGGTGATCGAGACCATCGACATTCTCGACCCGGTCAAGGCGCAGGCCATGCTGCTGACCAATCCGGAACTGACCATGTTCACCGACGGCAGCACGCTGACCTCGCGTCTGAGCCCGGAAGATGCGAGCCTGGTCGAAGCCGAACTCTCCCGCCGTGGCATTCCCCTGGCGCTGGTCTCGCGCATGAAGCCCTGGATGATCGCCGGCATGGTGGCGCTGCCGGCCTGCGAACTTGCTCGCAAGGCAGAAGGCGTGGACTTCCTCGACATCAGGATCGCCGGTGACGCGAAGGCCCGGGGCAAGCAACTGCTCGGACTCGAAAGCATCGGCGAGCAGATGTCCGCCATGGCCGACCTGCCGATCGAGTTCCACCTGCGCGGCCTGGTCGAAACCATCAGGCTCGCCGAGCTGATGCCCGACATCATGGCGACCATGACCGATCTTTATCTTGACGGCGAGATCGCCCTGATCATGCCGGTCATCCTGGCGGCCGGTCCGGACGAGGCCGGCGCGGCCACGGGCGACGACCTCGATGGTTATGCGGAATTCGAAAAGCGCATCGTCACCATGCGCAACCAGGTCATGGCGGACCGCGCCGGCCCGATCCTTGAGAAGGGCAATGCCTTCATTGCCGTCGGCGCGCTGCACCTGCCCGGAGACAACGGCCTCGTCTCGTTGCTGCGCGATGCCGGCTACACGCTCAGCGTTGTCCGGTAACACATCGTGACCTCCGGCACGCGGGCCGGTCGGAACCTATCAGGCCCCCGGGACGTTTCGACACCATGAATACTGACAAGGAGATGTCACATGGTTGAGAACACCCCATATAACCGCCCGGTCGAAAACACCCCCTATTCCAAACCGGTCGATCCGGCAGCCCGGCCTGAGGGTTACACGCGCGAAACCACCCGCGACACCACCGTGGTCAAGTCGAGCAGCTCCAACGGCATGATTGCCGGCATCGTTCTGGTCGCGCTGCTGGCGATCGCAGGCTATTTCTTCCTGACCGGCGGCGACGATGTGGCCGAAACCACGGCACCCGCCGTTGAGAACAACATGGATGCCGCACCCGCGGCAGACCCGTCCACCCCCGTAGCCCCGACCGCGGAACAGCCTGCTGAACTGGCTCCGTCGACGGACACCCAGACCGTTCCCGTCGAGCCGACCAATCCGGAACCCGCAACGCCCGCTCCGGTGACACCTGCTCCCACGGCGCCTGCCACCGACGGCTAAGGCCCGAGCTCCCATCATCCTCCCCGATGGAAGCACCCGAACCGCCCGGCCCCACACCGGGCGGTTTCGCGTTCTGCAGCCGGCCCGCCCGGCCGCCCTTTCCCCGGGCCCCCTATTCCTGGCCCGGCAAGGATCAGCCTGCCACTCGTGCCAGCGTGCGCGCCACGATCAGCTTGTGGAACGGCTTGATCACGGCCAGGTAGATGCGGCCTAGCCGGTTGTGGCGCTTGACCAGGGTCATCAGCCGCACCGCCGTGAAAGCGCCTGAAGGCTCTGTCTGTATCACGATCCGGAAATCGAGATGGCGATCGTCAAAGCCCAGCACCATCTCGCTGTCGCCCTGAGCCACGATCGGAAACATGCCGACGCGGGGGCCGTGTGCCGCCGCCTCGGGATCGCCCCTCAGGCCGAATGGCCGGACCAGCATGTTGCGCAGGGCCATCAGCCCGCCCACCCAGGTCGGCATCCGGTCAAACGCCGCGCCTGCAGCCTGCGCAGCCGTCAGTCCGGGTCGCGCGGCGACCTCGAAGCAATCGCCCCAGTCCGCCTCCGGCAACGCCGGATGCGGCAGCGAGACCGCAATCTCGCGGGCTCTCATCGCGGCCGGCGGCTGCAGCGCGCCACCATGCCGATCACATGTGGATCGGCTTGGCGAACGTCGCCAGTGCCGCTTCCTTGACCGCTTCCGACATGGTCGGGTGCGCGTGGCAGGTGCGGCCGAGATCTTCGGACGAGCCGCCGAATTCCATCAGCACGGCCGCCTCGTGGATCATCTCGCCGGCGCCGAAGCCGATGATGTGGACGCCCAGCACCCGGTCGGTCTCGGCGTCCGCAAGCACCTTGACGAAGCCGTCCTGCGCCTGCATCGCCCGCGCCCGGCCATTGGCCGAGAACGGGAACTTGCCGACCTTGTACTTGACGCCGGCTTCCTTCAGTTCTTCCTCGGTCTTGCCCACATCAGCCACCTCGGGCTGGGTGTAGACCACGCCGGGGATGACATCGTAATTCACATGGCCTGCCTGGCCGGCCATGATCTCGGCCAGCGCCACGCCTTCGTCCTCGGCCTTGTGGGCGAGCATCGGGCCGGCGATCACGTCGCCGATGGCGTAGACGCCCGGAACATTGGTCTGGTAGTGCTTGTCGGTGCGCACCCGGCCGCGCTCGTCGAGCACCACGCCCGCATCCTCGAGCCCCAGGCCCTCGGTGAAAGGCTTGCGACCGGTCGCGATCAGCACCACATCGGCGTCGATGGTTTCAGTGTCGCCGCCCTTGACCGGCTCGAACGACACTTTCGCCCCTTTGCCGGATTTTTCCACGCCGGTGACCTTGGCGCCGAGCTTGAACTCCATGCCCTGCTTGCCGAGAATCCGCTGGAACTGCTTGGAGACTTCCGCATCCATGCCGCCGAGGATCTTGTCGAGATATTCGACCACGGTCACCTTGGCCCCGAGCCGGGCCCAGACCGACCCCATCTCGAGCCCGATCACGCCGCCACCGACCACCACCATGTGGTCAGGCACCTTGTCGAGCGCGATGGCGCCGGTCGAAGACACGATGATCTTTTCGTCGATGTCGACCTTGACGCCGGGAATGCCGGCAACATCGGAACCGGTGGCGATCACCACGTTCTTGGCCTCGAGCTCGGTCTCCTTGCCCTCATCATCGGTCACCGAGATCTTGCCCTCGCCCAGCACCTTGCCGTGGCCGATGAAGCTGTCGATCTTGTTCTTCTTGAACAGGAAGGCGACGCCCTCGACATTCGACTTCACCGTGGCGTCCTTGTGCGCCATCATCTTCTCGAGATTGAGCTTGGGCTTGCCGACCTCGACGCCGAGGCTGTCCATGCCGTGGCTGGCATGATGGAACATCTCCGACGCATGCAGCAGCGCCTTGGACGGGATGCAGCCGATGTTGAGGCAGGTGCCGCCGAAGGTCGCACGCTTCTCGACCACGGCGACCTTGAGGCCGAGCTGCGCCGCCTTGATGGCGCAGACATAGCCGCCGGGTCCCGAACCGATGATGATGACGTCGTAGCTCATGGTCTTGTCCTTTCGCTTGCAGGACGGGCAACCCTGCCCCGCTCTTGTCCTATTTCATGCGCAACGCCGACAGCGCACGCGCGCGTCCCGCAAAACTTCTATCGCCCGCCCGAGACATCGAGATGGGCGCCGGTCACGTAACTCGCCCGGTCCGAGAGCAGGTAGATCACCGCATCGGCAATCTCGTCCGGCTCGCCGATGCGCTTCATCGGCACCGATCCGCGCACCCGTTCGGGCCGGTCCGGCTGCCCGCCCGCGGCATGGATGTCGGTGTAGGTGGTGCCGGGCCTGACTGCGTTGACCCTGATGCCGTCCTCGGCCACTTCCAGCGCCAGCCCGCGGGTAAACGTGTCGATTGCCGCCTTCGAGGCCGCGTAGTCGACATATTCATTGGCGCTGCCGAGCCTTGCTGCCGCCGAGGAAATGTTGACGATCACGCCGCCCTTCCCGCCGAAACGGGTCGACATGCGCTTCACCGCCTCCCGGGCGCACAGGATTGCGCCGGTCACGTTGACCCGCATGGTCCACTCGATGCGTTCGGCATCCATCTCCTCGACCCGCGCCCTGCTGCCGAGCGCGCCGGCATTGTTGACGAGTCCGTCGATCCGTCCCCAGCGCGTGTCGATCGCCTTGTAGATCGTCAGGATGTCGGCTTCCGAGCCGAGATCGCCCCTGACCGGGAAGGCGTCGCCGCCGGCAGCCACGATCTCCGCGACCACCTTGTTTGCCGCATCGGCATTGGAGACATAATTGACCGCCACGCGCCATCCGTCCCGGGCCGCCTTGCGGGCAACGGCGGCACCGATGCCGCGCGAGCCGCCGGTGACCAGAAGTGCGCGGGCGGACGTCATTCCTGGCATCCCGAGATCTCGAACAGCTCGGCCGGTCGCTGCTGCGGCCCGCTGTCGCCGAATTGCGGATTGCCCCACAGCGCCGAGGCAAGATTGGGCAGAAACACTTTGGGCGCCGCATCGGCGCCCGCACCGGGCAGGCCGGACATCTCGCCTGTCTCGCCCGGCGCATAGATGGCGCCCTGATAGACCAGGCAGGCGGCAAGCTCCTCGCCCGTGACATCTCCCTCGGGACAGTTGAGCGGGATCATCGCCACCATGCGGTCGAGTTCGTCGTCATGCGAAAGATAGATCGTCACCGGCTCGACCTCCGGATACAGCAGACGCATCTCCGAAAACATGCCGGCGCCGCCGCCCCTGAATTCCAGGGCGCCGATTCCATCGACGCCCTGATAGACCGCAAGCTCCTGCGGGCAGGCCGCCATCGCCGGCGAAACAACCAGCGCCGACATGAGGCACGCTATGCGGAAGCCAGCCATACGCCCGTCCCTACAGATCGAGCACCAGACGCTCGGGATCCTCCAGGCTGTCCTTGACCCTCACCAGGAAGGTCACGGCGTCCTTGCCGTCGACGATCCGGTGGTCATAGGACAGCGCCAGATACATCATCGGCCGGATCACCACCTGGCCGCCGACAGCCACCGGGCGGTCCTGGATCTTATGCATGCCCAGGATTCCCGACTGCGGCGAATTGAGGATCGGCGAGGACATCAGCGAGCCATAGACGCCGCCATTGGAGATGGTGAAGGTGCCGCCCTGCATGTCGGCCATCGACAATTCGCCATCGCGCGCGGCGCGCCCCAGGCGGCCGATTTCCTTCTCGATCTCGGCGATGCTCATCTGGTCGGCATCGCGCACCACCGGCACCACAAGGCCCTTGTCGGTGCCGACGGCGACGCCGACATGGCAGTAGTTCTTGTAGATCAGGTCCGTGCCGTCGATCTCGGCATTGACCGCAGGAATTTCCTTCAGCGCATGGGTCACCGCCTTGGTGAAGAAGCCCATGAAGCCGAGCTTGACGCCGTGCTTCTTCTCGAACAGCTCCTTGTAGCGCGAGCGCAGATCCATCACTGCGCTCATGTCCACCTCGTTATAGGTGGTCAGCATCGCGGCCGTGTTCTGGGCTTCCTTGAGGCGGCGGGCGATGGTCTGCCTCAGCCGCGTCATCTTCACCCGTTCCTCGCGCGACGCGTCGTCGCCGCTCGATGCGGGGCGCGGCGCCGCCTTCGGCGCGTCAGCGGCCGGCGCGGAGGACTTGCCGATGGCATCGAGCACGTCGCCCTTGAGCACCTGGCCGCGCTTGCCTGAGCCCGACACGTCGCCGGCGTCGATGTTCTTTTCGGTCATCATCTTCTGCGCCGATGGCGAGGCGGGCATCTTCTTTTCGCTGATTTCTCCCTGGCCGGTCACCTTGGCGGTCTTTTCGGCCGCCTCGCCGGTCGACTTGGCGCCCGCGCTGTCCGAGGCTTGTGCAACCGCGTCCGCCTTCTCGGCCTTTTCCGGAGCCTTTTCAGCCTTGGCCGGGGCTTCCTCGCCCTTGCCCTCGGTAATCTGCGCCAGCAGCGCATTGACCTCGACGGTTTCGCCGTCCGGAGCAAGAATTTCGCTCAACACACCCGAGACCGGGGACGGCACTTCGATCGAGACCTTGTCGGTTTCAAGCTCGACCAGCGGCTCGTCGACCTTGACGGTGTCGCCGACCTTCTTGAGCCAGGTTCCGATGGTGGCTTCGCTGACGGATTCGCCAAGCGTGGGGACGCGGACTTCAGTTGCCATGATATGTCTTTCCGTTCTTAGTCTCTCAAACAGGTCGCAAGGCAGGCGTCATGGGCGGTGTCAGCCGCCCAGCGCATCCTCAAGGAAGGCTTCTAGCTGCGCAAGGTGGCGCGACATCAAACCGGTTGCCGTCGATGCCGAAGCCGAGCGGCCGGTGTAGCGCACGCGCTGGTACTTGGCGTCGATATGCGCCAGCACCCATTCCAGATAGGGATCGATGAAGGACCAGGCGCCCATGTTCTTGGGCTCCTCCTGGCACCACACCATCTCGGCGTTGCGGAACCGCGACAGCTCGTTGATCAGCGCCTTGGCCGGGAACGGGTAGAGCTGTTCGAGCCGGAGCAGGTAGATGTCGTTGATGCCGCGCTTCTCACGCTCCTCGTAGAGATCGAAATAGACCTTGCCCGAGCACATCACCACGCGGCGGATCTTGTTGTCCTTGACCAGCTTGATCGGCTCGTTCTTGAGCACCTCTGCATCATCCCACAACAACCGGTGGAACGAGCTGTCGCCGGCCATTTCCGCCAGCGTCGACACCGCGCGCTTGTGCCTCAGCAGCGATTTCGGCGTCATCATGATCAGCGGCTTGCGGAAGTCGCGCTTCACCTGACGCCTGAGGATATGGAAATAGTTCGACGGCGTGGTGCAGTTGGCGACCTGCATGTTGTCTTCGGCGCACATCTGCAGGAAGCGCTCGAGCCGGGCCGAGGAATGCTCCGGCCCCTGGCCCTCATAGCCATGCGGCAGCAGGCAGACCAGGCCCGACATCCTGAGCCACTTGCGCTCGCCCGACGAGATGAACTGGTCGAACAGCACCTGCGCGCCATTGGCGAAATCGCCGAACTGGGCTTCCCACAGGGTCAGCGCATTCGGCCGCGCCAGCGAGTAGCCATATTCGAATCCCAGCACCGCCTCTTCCGACAGCATCGAGTTGATCACCTCGTAGCGCGCCTGGTTTGGCGCCACATTGGCGAGCGGAATGTAGCGGTCCTCGGTTTCCTGGTCGTAGAGCACCGAGTGGCGTTGGCTGAAGGTGCCGCGCTCCACATCCTGGCCGGAAAACCGGATCTTGGTGCCTTCCTGGACCAGCGTGCCGAAGGCCAGCGCCTCGGCGAAGGCCCAGTCAATGCCCTCGCCGGTCTCGATCATCTGGGCCCGGTTGTCCATGAAGCGCTTGATCGTGCGGTGGGCGTTGAAGCCCTCCGGCACTTCCGAGAGCTTCTTGCCGATTTCGCGCAACTGCTTGAGCGGCACGGCGGTCTTGCCGCGGCGCTGCTCATCCTGGTTGTCGGCGGTGCGAAGTCCCGACCATTGCCCGTCGAGCCAGTCGGCCTTGTTGGGCTTGTAGCTCTGGCCGATGTCGAACTCGCCTTCCAGATGGGCGCGCCAGTCGGCCTTCATCTTCTCGTATTCGCCTTCGGTGATCACGCCTTCCTCGATCAGCCGGCGCGAATACAGCGTCACCACGGTCTCGTGGCTGCGAATGCTCTTGTACATCTTCGGCTGGGTGAAGGACGGCTCGTCGCCCTCATTGTGGCCGAAGCGGCGATAGCAGAACATGTCGATGACCACCGGCTTGTGGAAGGTCATGCGGAATTCGGTGGCGACCTTGGCGGCATAGACCACGGCTTCCGGATCGTCGCCATTGACGTGGAAGATCGGCGCCTCGATCATCTTGGCCACGTCGGACGGATAGGGCGAGGAGCGCGAGAAGCCGGGATTGGTGGTAAACCCGATCTGGTTGTTGATGATGAAATGCACGGTGCCGGCAACGCGGTGGCCGCGCAGGCCCGACAGGCCGAGGATTTCCGCAACCACGCCCTGGCCGGCGAAGGCCGCGTCGCCATGCAGCAGCAGCGGCATCACCTTGACCCGTTCCTTGAGCGGCACGATGTCGCCCTCCAGATAGGTGGCCATCATGTCTTGCTTGGCGCGGCACTTGCCCATCACCACCGGGTTGACGATTTCCAGGTGCGACGGGTTGGCGGTCAGCGACAAATGCACCTTGTTGTTGTCGAACTCGCGGTCCGACGAGGCGCCCAAATGATACTTGACGTCGCCCGAGCCTTCGACATCGTCGGGCTTGTAGGAACCGCCCTTGAACTCGTGGAACACCGCCCGGTGCGGCTTCGCCATGACCTGGGTGAGCACGTTGAGGCGGCCGCGGTGGGCCATGCCGAAGACGATCTCCTTGAGCCCCATGTTGCCGCCGCGCTTGATGATCTGCTCGAGCGCCGGGATCAGCGATTCGCCGCCATCCAGGCCGAAGCGCTTGGTGCCCTTGTACTTGACGTCGATGAACTGCTCGAAGCCTTCCGCCTCGATCAGCTTCTGCAGGATGGCGACCTTGCCGCGCGTGGAGAATTCGACGCCCTTGTCCGGGCCTTCGATGCGTTCCTGGATCCAGGCCTTTTCTTCCGGGTTGGAAATATGCATGAACTCGACGCCGAGCGTCGAGCAATAGGTCCGCCTGAGAATATCAACCATCTCGCGGATCGTTGCATATTCGAGCCCGAGCACATGGTCGATGAAGATCTTGCGATCATAGTCGGCCTCGGTGAAACCATAGGCTTCCGGCGAAAGCTCGTTGTAATCCTCAACCTGCGCGGCAATCCCCAGCGGATCGAGCTTGGCGTGCAGATGGCCGCGCATGCGGAAGGCCCGGATCATCATGATGGCGCGGACCGAATCGCGCGCGGCCTGGGTCACGTCGGCGGTGTCGATCGCCTGACCGGCGGCCTTGGCCTTGCCGGCAAGCTTGCCGGTAACGGTCTTTTCGACAGCACCCCAGTCGCCGTCGAGCGCCGAGACCAGCTCGCCATTGGCTTGAACCGGCCAGTTGGCCTGCTTCCAGGAGGCGCCGGCGGCGGATTTGCGCACCTCATCCGGATCGTCCTTCAATTCGGCGAAGAAGGATTGCCACTCCACCGGCACGCTGCCGGGATTGTCTTCGTACCGGGCATACATCTGTTCGATGTAGGCAGCATTGCCGCCGTACAGGAACGAGGTCTGCGCCATGATGTCGTTGGCTTCGTCGTTGCGTGCCATGGATCTCACCTTGTTTCCGGGCTCTCTCCGGCCCTATCCCTAGACTTTGAGGCTTGCGCGGCACTCACGCCGCGGCAAGCCTTCCCAACCCGGTCCCCAGCGCCGCCGTGTCGCTGAAGACTTGGTACCGGATGATCTTGCCGTCGCGCAGCGTGAACATGTTGACTGTTTCGGTGCGCACCTTGCGCCCTGTCGCCTTCACCGTCCATTCGCCCTTGAGCACCGTGATCACGGTGTCGCCGGCGACATGGATGGCAAGCGGCTCGACCCTGTCGATCACCAGATGATCGCCCAGGGTCTTGAGGAATGCCAGAAAGCCTTCAAATCCGGTCCAGTCCCCGGCCCAGGGGAGAAGCCCCTCGGGCGCCGGGTAATGGACCTCGATATCGTCTGACACGACGCCGCGCAGGCCCGCCTCGTCGCCCGCTTTCAGCGCGGCGTAGTAGCGGTCCAGGATTTCGCGCACGGCGTCGCTCATCATTCCAACCTCTGGGCTTCCGCCCGTCATTTCAGCCCTTGAGGACTTCGACCAGTGTCTTGCCGAGACGCGCCGGTGACGGCGAGACGCGGATGCCCGCGGCCTCCATGGCCGTGATCTTGTCCTCGGCGCCGCCCTTGCCGCCCGAAATCACGGCGCCGGCATGGCCCATGGTCCGGCCTTCCGGTGCGGTGCGACCGGCGATGAAGCCCGCCATCGGCTTGGAGCGGCCCTTCTTGGCCTGTTCGATCAGCCACTCGGCCGCGTCTTCCTCGGCCGAGCCGCCGATTTCGCCGATCATGATGATCGATTCGGTTTCCGGGTCGTCGAGATAGAGATCGAGGATGTCGATGAACTCGGTGCCCTTGACCGGGTCGCCGCCGATGCCGACCGCGCTCGACTGGCCCAGGCCCTCATTGGTGGTCTGGAACACCGCCTCATAGGTGAGCGTGCCCGAGCGCGACAGGATGCCCACCGAGCCCTTCTTGAAGATGTTGCCCGGCATGATGCCGATCTTGCACTCGTTCGGCGTCATCACGCCGGGGCAGTTGGGGCCGATCAGCCGTGACTTCGACTTGTCGAGGATCGCCTTGGCGCGGATCATGTCGGCCACCGGAATGCCTTCGGTGATGCAGACGATCAGCTCGATCTCGGCCTCGATGGCCTCGATGATCGCGTCCGCAGCGCCCGCCGGCGGCACATAGATCACCGACGCATTGGCTCCGGTCTCGGACTTGCCTTCGGCGACGGTCGCAAAGATCGGCAGTTTCTCGCCGCCGGAACCTTCCCAGGTGGAGCCACCCTTCTTCGGGTGAATGCCGCCGACCATCTTGGTGCCGTGATAGGCCAGCGCCTGCTCGGTATGGAAGGTGCCTGTCTTGCCGGTCAGGCCCTGGACCAGGATCTTGGTGTCTTTGTTGATGAGAATGGACATTTAGGGCTTTTGCCTCCAGCTACTCGGTATTCAAAGGAAAGGATTTATGACTTTGACGGAACCATAAGTCTGACCATGACTGAGGTCCTCGGAATAGAGCGTCTTGCATCCCAGGCGCTCGGCCGCAGCGACGACCGCTCCGTCCCAGTAGGAAATCCTGTAGCGTTGCGCAATGTCGATCCCGGCCCGCACCAATGCGGAATCAACCGCCTGGCAAGGCTTTTTCGCCAGCACCCTGACCCAATGCGCGGCGCGCTCAGGATCGAGAGGCCGCAGACCCTTCTTGACGACATTGGCGTAGAATTCAGCCAGGATCTGCGCGGACGTGGCATAATTTTCCTCGACCACTATCTGGCGTGCCCGGCCATGCTTTTCCGGCTCGGCCCTGGCGCCCTGCGCCGCGTAGATGAGTATGTTCGTGTCAAGCAGGACATCAGCGTCACCGGTCAAAACGCGGTTCTCCGGAATAGGTCTCCGCGCGGGAAGGACGCCAGTCGCCCAGATCCGCATCGGACTCGTCGATGAGCTTCAACAGCTCTTCGCGCGCCTCATCCTTCTCGGCCTCTTCACGAACAACCCGCTCCAGATACCCGCGCACCATCTCATTGACGCTGGTGCGCCGCATGGCGGCAAGCACCCGGGCCTTGTCTAGCAGGTCGTCATCGATGGCGAGCGTGATGTTCTTGGTCATGACCTTACACGGGTTATGTGCTACACATATTATGTGGAAGCGAGAAAGTCAAAACATTAAGCCCTGTGCCGCCAGATCAGCCTCGTTTATTGGGCGGAATGATTTTGCGGACGGCACGGTATGACACGATGCCGATGATCAGAAGCGCGAGAGCCAACTGGATTCCGGCGAGATACATTCCCGATTCCTGACAGTAGAACATTTCGACATCGACCAGTCCGTCGCAAGCAGGCATTGCAGCCTGAAGCAAAGCGATGGCAAGGAGGCAAAGCCCACTGATGATCCAAGTCAGGTTCTTCAGCACCCGCTGCCTCCTCTGAAGGATTGGACTGACGGCTCTGCCCTAGCCGTAAGCTTGGTTGCAAGTAAAATCCTCAGTGAAAAATACCGGCGCTCGAGGCGGTCAGCCGCCTCGAGCGGAGCCCTGCGGTGATCGCGATTTATCTTCGAGGCCGCGCAGGTCGGGATCGGGGTGACGAGAAAGCAGACGATCCAGCCTTTCGGCATAGATTTCTTCCCGATTCCAAACATAAGGCTCGCCGGCTTGATCCATCTGAGCCGCGTTATCGATCAACTGCTTCATACCAGCCTTGGCCCGGTCGATCCGGACCTCCTGCTCCACCACTTGGGAGAGCAGATCAAGGATCAGGGCGTTAAGGGACGTGTTGCGACGCTCGACCAGGGCTTGGACCTCGGCAAGAAGCGTCTCGTCAATAGCGAGCGTGATATTCTTGGTCATAGCCTTACACGGGTTGTGTGCCACACATATTAATTATGTGCGGAAAAAGAGGTCAAATAAATTCGACCTCTCTCTTTTGTTAGCTTCGAGCTCGGTTGCATTAACTCTTACTTTTACCATCATAAATACCGCCGAAGAAACGCGCTACTGCGGTCACACAAAAAATGAAGGCAACTGTTGGCCAAAATATCCAGTACAGAATTGCAAGAGTCATACCGGAAGGACCATCTGCACCATTCTCAAAAGCCTGCATCATGTAAACTTGGAATTGAGCCGCCATGATTAAAGCTGTTCCAGCCAAAAAAACAGCGGCGATCAATTCAAATCTTGGACCATCAATCCATCGTGCAATCATCAGCAAAAGATTTGCCATGAGGGCGACGAAAACCGAACCAGTCAGGCAAACTACGACCGGAATGGCAACCAGAAAGAGCACGCCAGACAATCTTACCCCTTGATCGCCTTGACGATCTTCTGCGCCGCGTCATCGAGATCGTCGGCGGCGATCACGTCGAGGCCGCTTTCGTTGATGATCTTCTTGCCGAGTTCGACATTGGTGCCTTCGAGCCGGACCACCAGCGGAACCTTGAGGCCCACCTCTTTCACGGCCGCGACCACGCCCTCGGCGATGACGTCGCATTTCATGATGCCGCCGAAGATATTGACCAGGATGCCCTTGACGGCCGGATCGGCGGTGATGATCTTGAACGCTGCGGTGACCTTTTCCTTGGATGCGCCGCCGCCGACGTCGAGAAAGTTCGCCGGCTCCTCGCCATAGAGCTTGATGATGTCCATGGTCGCCATCGCAAGACCGGCGCCATTGACCATGCAGCCGATATTGCCGTCGAGCGCGACATAGGCGAGGTCGTGCTTGGACGCCTCGATTTCCTTGGCGTCCTCTTCGGAGAGGTCGCGCAGCTCGACGATGTCGGCGTGGCGGAACAGCGCGTTGTTGTCGAACGACACCTTGGCGTCGAGCACCCGGAGCCGGCCGTCCTTCATCACGATCAGCGGATTGACTTCCAGAAGCGCCATGTCCTTTTCGACAAACGCCTTGTAGAGGATCGGAAACAACGTCTCGCCGTCCTTGGCTGCGTCACCCGAAAGCTCAAGCGCGCCGTTGAGCTTGGCGAGATCATCGGCGGTCACGCCTGCCATCGGGTCGATGGCGACGGTGATGATCTTCTCGGGCGTGTCATGGGCGACCGCCTCGATGTCCATGCCGCCTTCGGTGGAGACCACGAAGGCCACCTGGCCAACGGTGCGGTCGACCAGGATCGAAAGGTACAGTTCGCGCTCGATATCGGCGCCGTCCTCGATATAGAGCCGGTTGACCTGCTTGCCGGCGTCGCCGGTCTGCTTGGTCACCAGCGTGTTGCCGAGCATTTCCTTGGCATGCGCCTTGGCCTCGTCGATCGAGAAGGCCAGCCGTACGCCGCCCTTGGCGTCGGGGCCGAGTTCCTTGAACTTGCCCTTGCCGCGCCCGCCGGCATGGATCTGGCTCTTGACCACGTAGAGGGGCCCCGGCAGCGACTTCGCTGCCGCTTCCGCCTCGTCGGCGGAGAAGATGGCGACCCCGTCGGCCACCGGCGCGCCATAGGACTTCAGAAGGGCCTTGGCCTGGTATTCATGGATGTTCATGGGAACTCCTGGATCGGGTTGACGGCAACGCCGCTTACTTCAGGTTGGGCGCAATGGCGATGCAGGCTTCGCAGAGCCCGGCAACGGCTTCCACCGACTTGTCGAAGGCTTTCTGCTCGGTCTTGTTGAGCTCGATCTCGATGACGCGCTCGATGCCGCCTTCGCCGATCACGCAAGGGACGCCGACATACATGTCCTTGACGCCATACTGGCCCGACAGATGCGCGGCACACGGCAGGACCCGCTTCTTGTCCTTGAGATAGCTATCGGCCATCAAGATGGCAGAGGCCGCCGGCGCATAATAGGCCGAACCGGTCTTGAGCAGCTTGACGATCTCGGCGCCGCCGTCACGGGTCCGCTGGATGATTTCCTCGAGCTTTTCCTTCGACGTCCAGCCCATCTTAATCAGGTCGGGCAGCGGAATGCCGGCCACCGTCGAATAGCGCGCGAGCGGCACCATGGTGTCGCCATGGCCACCCAGCACGAAGGCGGTGACGTCCTCGACCGAGACATTGAACTCTTCGGCAAGGAAATGCCGGAAGCGGCTCGAATCGAGCACGCCGGCCATACCGACGACCTTGTTCTTGGGAAGGCCCGAGAATTTCTGCAGCGCCCAGACCATCGCGTCGAGCGGATTGGTGATGCAGATGACGAAGGCGTCGGGGGCGTATTTCTTGATGCCCGCGCCAACCTGCTCCATCACCTTGAGGTTGATGCCCAGAAGATCGTCGCGGCTCATGCCCGGCTTGCGGGCGACGCCCGCGGTGACGATGCAGACATCGGCGCCTTCGATGGCGGAGTAATCATTGGCGCCGGTCATGCGGGCGTCAAAGCCCTCGACCGGGGCGGACTGGGCGATGTCGAGGCCCTTGCCCTGCGGCGTGCCCTCGGCAATGTCGAACAGGACGACGTCGCCCAGTTCCTTCAGCCCGGCCAGATGGGCCAGCGTGCCGCCGATCATTCCCGAACCAATCAAAGCAATCTTGTTGCGCGCCATATCAACTCTCTCCGCGGGTGAGTGTGCTTGAGAAGCCAGGCTCGCGGCCTGGCCCCGATTTCGGGTTTTCGCATAGACCTTATCACGGAAACTGGCAACTCAAACTTTCGATACCTGTATTTTCAATCGGTTAGGTTTTGATTTTCTTACGTAAACGTCAAAGTTCCTGATGCGCCTCCGGCACATTCGAAGCCTGACCGGCGCGGCTTGCCTCGAGATAGGCGGTGCTTTGCATCTCGTTGAGCCGCGAGGCGGTGCGGGCGAATTCGAAACCCTCGGTCCCGTTCGAGCCCTGGTAGAGTTCATCCGGTTCTGCGGCCGCCGAGATGAACAGCCGGGTCTTGCGATCGTAGAGCGTGTCGATGAGGATGATGAAGCGCTTGGCGGCATTGCGGCCGGCCTGGCCCATCACCGGCGTCCGGTCGACAAACACCGTGTGATAGCGCGCGGCGATCGCCGCATAGTCGGCCGCCCCCAGCGGCGCCTCGCACAATTGGGCGAAAGTGAACCGCGCGGCCCCCGCGCCCGCCAGCGGCACCGCGACGTCGCGGCCGCGGACGCGAAGCTGGTCCGGCGCCGAAACCTTGCCCGCCGTGACCCGCTCCCAGGCCCGGTCCATGGCGTCCTCGCCCTCGTCCGCGGCTCCGCCGAGAAGGTGATAGACCGGCAGCCGCGCCGTGGTCTCCATCCGGTAATCGGTGCGCGCGTCGAGGCTCATGACATCGACATGGTCCTTCAAGAGCGTGATGAAGGGCAGGAACAATTGCCGGTTCAGCCCGTCGCGGTAGAGGTCGGATGGCTCGACATTCGACGTCGCCACCAGCACGCAGCCGCGCTTGAACAATTGCTCGAACAATCGCGACAACAACATCGCATCGGCAATGTCGGTGACCGAGAACTCGTCGAAGCACAGCACCCAGGCTTCCTTGATCAGCGCTTCCGCCACCGGCGGCACCGGATCGGCCTCGCTGGTCTCGCCTGCCTTGAGCTTCTGGCGATGGGCGTGGATGCGGGTATGGGCGTCGGCCATGAAGTCGTGAAAATGCGCCCGGCGCTTGCGCCGCGCCGGCACCATTTCATAGAACATGTCCATCAGGACGGTCTTGCCGCGGCCGACCTCGCCGTGGACATAGAGCCCGCGTGGCGGCTTGCCGGTCTTTCTCTTGCGCGCGAACAGCCAGCCCAGCGCGCTCGACTTGGTGGCGAGCCGCTTGCTCGACACCTCGTCGAGAAGAATGTCCAGCCGCCGGGCCAGGCGCGCCTGCGCCGGGTCCTGGGTGAATTCGCCGCTGGCGACACGCGCCTCATAGGCGCTCTCAACGGTGTCGAGTTTTTTCCAGCTCATGCGTGGAGCCTATCGCACCGCGCCCCGATCCTAGCGCGACAGCGAGATCTGCTCGCCCGTCGAGGTCGAGCCGTCATAACGCTCGCTTGCCGACTGGTAGAGGCGGGCAACCTGGTTGCCGCTCGAGTCCGACAGGATCACCTGCTTGCCCTGCACATCCCAGGCCGAGATCGCCGCGGCATTGCCGACGCAGCCGCGCGAGGCGGCGCGATAGCCGCCGGTCCACTTGGTCAGCGACAGGAACACGTCGCAGGTCGAGCCGCTGGAACTGGCCGACCAGCGGCCGATCAGCGCTTCGCGGGTCAGTTCGGGCGCATTGGCGGCGGCCACCTCCGGCGCGTCCGTCGGGTCAGGCGAGGTGGGGGCTTCGGGAAACTCGCCGGGCTGCGGCGTCATCGGTGGCGCAAGCTGGCCCGATTCGACGCCGCCAACCGGGGCCGGCATCAGGGGGGCGGGCTGCTGCTGGGTGTTCAGGCCGCCAAAGGACGTGCGCTGACATCCGCCAAGGACAGCGGCGACCGCCACGACGACCAGCAAGGTGTGCATCTTCATAGACAAGCTCCGGTTACGCGAAACATCCGCTTCGCTGTTCGCCCCACTAATCCGCATAAAATGACCATAGGATGGAAATTGCAAGGCAAACCGGCCCCTGAGGCACATTAGCGGGACGACAATCCAACATTATCCCCGCCATACACCAGTCCCTGCGGTGTTGTCACCCGTGATTTGCCCGGCCGGAGCCCCAGGACCGTCCTGCCGGGAGCCTGCCCGAATTCGCGCCATCCGTGCAACTGCGGCTGCACGATCGTGGTTTGGGCCGTGCCCCGAGACAATCGCGACCCCGCGGAAAGGCCGGCTATTTCTCGATTCCGTAGAAAGCCTCGTCGCCCCAGAGCGACTTGACCGCGTTGTCGCGGCCGCAGGCGCGGCGATAGTAGGTGTAGCGCACCGGGCTCTTCTCGTAGAAGTCCTGATGATAGTCTTCCGCCGGCCAGAAGGTGGCGGAAGGTTCGATCGGGGTCGCCACCGTCTCGCCCAGCACCGATTCGGCTTCGGCCCTGGCGGCTTCGGCCGCGGCTGCCTGCTCGTCATCGAGCGCATAGACCGCGGTGGTATAGCTGTGGCCGCGGTCACAGAACTGGCCGCCATCATCGGTCGGATCGACGGTGCGGAAGAATGTCTTGAGCAGCTCCGCATAGCTGACCACCGCCGGGTCATAGGTGATCCGCACCGCTTCCCGGTCGCCATTGGCGGTGTGGGTCTCATAGGTGGGATTGTCCGCCTTGCCGCCGATATAGCCCGAGATCGTTTCGCTGACGCCCTCGACCTTGTCGAAATCCGATTCCACGCACCAGAAGCAGCCGCCGGCGAAGATCGCCACGCCGGTGTCCTGCGCCCCGGCCGTGGGAACCTGACCCGGTGCGGCCATGAAGGCAAGGGTCATCAGGGCGGATGAAAGCAGCAATCTGGGCATGGTGGTCTCCTTTGTGAGCGGAAACTAGCTCAGCTCCGGCTTTTGACAACACACGCTTCAGCACAAAGCCGTGAGACCGCTTCGATGATCTTGCTCAAGCCGTCGCGTCAAACGCATCCAGCGCCTCGGCGCCATAGATCATCGACGGCCCGCCGCCCATATAGACTGCGACGCCGATGGTCTCGATGATCTCCTCGCGGGTCGCGCCAAGCTTGCGTGCCGCCTTGGCGTGGAACGCCAGGCAGCCGTCGCAGCGTGCGGTGATGCCGATGGCGAGCGCGATCAGTTCCTTGGTCTTGGAATCGAGAACCCCGGGCGCGATCGCCGCCTGCGCCAGTTGCGCAAACCCCCTCGACTGCTCGGGCATGGCCTTGCGCAGCGCCGCCATGCGGTCGTTGGTCTGATCGATGAAGCTGTTCCAGTTGGTTTCCGCCATGCGCCTGTTCCTTTCGGCTGATCTCGAGCGGTCCTTGTAGCAGCATTGCCAGCTGTGGGATTTGATTGCGGTCAAGCCGCAGGCAGGAGAGTTTCGCCGGCGGCTGGCGCAGTTCCGGCAATCTCCGGGGCGGCCGTTGAAAAGACATCACGATGTGCCTAAACACGTCAGCCAAGGCAGGGCGCAGATGCGTCCACATTCTGGCGGCCAGCCAGGGAAAGACGGATCTCGCATGACGCTCCCCAACGACCTCAAGCCCTCCACCATCGCCGCCCAGGCCGGCGGCGTCATCGACTGGCCCTCGGGCGGCGTGGTGCCGCCGATGCAGCCCTCGACCACCTTCGTCCGCGACGAGGACTATAAGCTGGTCAATCCGGACAATATCTATTCGCGCGACAATTCCGACATTGTCCGCATCACCGAAAACGTGTTGGCGCGGCTCGAGGGCGCCGAGGAGGCGCTGCTGTTCCCGTCGGGCATGGCGGCGATCGCGGCATTGTTCCGCACCCTGCCGAACGGGGCGACGGTCGTGGTGCAATCGGGCATCTACTGGGGCACCACCAAATGGCTCAGGGATTTCTGCGCCCGCCGCCAGATCAGCCTGCACGAGGTCGACGCCAGCGATGCGCAGGCGCTGCAAACTGCCTGCGCCGCCCATACTCCGGGTATTGTTTTCATCGAGACGCCCTCCAATCCCTGGCTCAAATCAGTCGACATCGCCCACGCGGCGAAATGTGCGCACGCCGCCGGTGGCCTGCTTGCGATCGATTCCACCGCCGCCACACCGGTTCTGCAGCGGCCGCTCGAACACCGAGCGGACATCGTCATGCACTCGGCCACCAAGGGCATCAACGGCCATTCCGACGTGCTGGCGGGCGTTCTCGCCACGCGCGCACCGGCAGCGAAGACCTGGACCGACATCAAGGCCGACCGCCACGACGCCGGCGCCGTGATCGGCCCCTTCGAGGCCTGGCTGCTGTTGCGCGGCATGCGGACCCTGCCGCTCCGGGTGGAGCGCATGAGTCGCTCCGCGCAAGCGATCGCCGCGTATCTGAGCGCCCATCCCAAGGTGACCGACGTCTTTTACCCCGGCCTTGAAAGCCATCCCGGCCACGACATCGCCACCCGCCAGATGCAGGGCGGCTTCGGCTGCCTGATGTCCTTTCTGGTTCAGGGCGGTGCGGCCGAAGCGCTGAAAGTTGTCGGAAAACTCAAGCTGTTCCACCGCGCCACCTCTTTGGGCGGCGTCGAAAGCCTGGTCGAGCACCGCCACACCATCGAGCCCTACACCGGCATCCCACCCAGCCTGATCCGCGTCTCGGTCGGCATCGAGGATGCGGGAGACCTCATCGCGGATCTCGAGCAGGCGCTGGGTTGAGACGAAGCGCCGCGGCTCCCCAATCTCCCCCTTGCAGGGGAGGTGTCGGCGTAGCCGACAGAGGGGGTGACGCGGCAATCACAGAATGCGGCTCTTTACCCCCCTCTGTCACTTCGTGACATCTCCCCCGCAAGGGGGGAGATCAGGAAACGCAAGCCCTCAGTCACACTCGGACAAAAAAAGGGGAGCCAGAGCCCCCCTTTACCTTCGCATCTTGCCGGCTCTACACCCGGCGCTCGACCATCATCTTCTTGATCTCGGCAATCGCCTTGGCCGGGTTCAGGCCCTTGGGGCAGGTCTGGGCGCAGTTCATGATCGTGTGGCAACGGTAGAGCCGAAACGGGTCCTCGAGATTGTCGAGCCGTTCGCCGGTGGATTCGTCGCGGCTGTCGATCAGCCAGCGATAGGCCTGCAGCAGCACGGCGGGGCCGAGATAGCGGTCGCCGTTCCACCAGTAGCTCGGGCACGAGGCCGAGCAGCAGGCGCAGAGGATGCACTCATAGAGTCCGTCGAGCTTTGCCCGGTCCTCGTGGCTCTGCTTCCATTCCTTCGCCGGGGTCGGCGACACGGTTTTGAGCCACGGCTCGATCGAGCGATGCTGGGCGTAGAAATTGGTCAGGTCCGGAACCAGGTCCTTGACCACCGGCAGATGCGGCAGCGGATAGACCTTCACCGCGCCGTCGATATCGTCCATGCCCTTGGTGCAGGCGAGCGTGTTGGTGCCGTCGATGTTCATCGCGCAGGAGCCGCAGATGCCCTCGCGGCAGGACCGCCTGAGCGTCAGCGTCGCGTCGATCTTGCTCTTGATCCACAACAGCCCGTCGAGCACCATCGGTCCGCAATCGTCAAGGTCGATGTGGAACGTGTCGATGCGGGGGTTTTCGGCATCATCCGGCGACCAGCGGTAGATCCTGAATTCGCGGGTGTTCTTCGCGCCTTCAGGCTTCGGCCAGACCTTGCCCGGCTTCGGCTGGGAGTTCTTCGGGAGTGTGAGTTCAACCATTGTCTCTGTTCCCTCTCAATACACCCGTGCCTTCGGCGCGATCTTGGCCAGATCGATGCCTTCGGCGATCAGTTCGGTGTGGACCGGGCGGTAGTCGAGGGTGACCTCGCCTGCCTCATTGACCCAGGCCAGCGTGTGCTTGCGCCAGTTCTCGTCGTCGCGGCCGCCGAAGGGTCCGCTGACATAGTCCTCGCGGGCATGGCTGCCGCGGCTTTCCTTGCGGGCCTCGGCGCCATAGACCGTGGCAATCGCGTTGGCCATCAGGTTCTCGAGCTCCAGCGTCTCCATCAGGTCCGAGTTCCAGATCAACGAGCGGTCGGTGACCTTGACGTCGGAAAGCTCGCCCCAGATCTCGGAGATCCGCCTGCAGCCGGATTCGAGCGATTCCTGGGTGCGGAAGACGGCTGCGTCCTCCTGCATGGCGCGCTGCATCTTCTCGCGCAGATCAGCCGTGGGCGTGCCGCCGTCGGCATGGCGCAGACGGTCGAAGCGGGTCATGATCTTCTCGAACGCGGCCTCGTTGATGCCCGGGATACTCGAGCCACGGTCGATCACCTCACCGGCGCGGATGGCCGCGGCGCGGCCGAAGACGACCAGGTCGATGAGCGAATTGGAGCCAAGCCGGTTGGCGCCGTGGACCGAGGCGCAGCCGGCCTCGCCGACCGCCATCAGGCCGGGCGTTACCCTGTCAGGCTCGTCCGTGGTCGGGCTCAGCACCTCGCCCCAGTAATTGGTGGGAATCCCGCCCATGTTGTAATGCACCGTCGGCAGCACCGGGATCGGTTCGCGGGTCACGTCGACGCCGGCGAAGATCTTGGCGCTTTCCGAAATGCCCGGCAGCCGTTCGTGCAGCACTGCCGGATCGAGATGATCGAGATGCAGGTAGATGTGGTCCTTGGCCTTGCCGACGCCGCGGCCCTCGCGGATTTCCATGGTCATGCAACGCGAGACGACGTCGCGCGAGGCGAGATCCTTGGCCGAGGGCGCATAGCGCTCCATGAAGCGCTCGCCCTCGGAGTTGACCAGGTAGCCGCCCTCGCCGCGGGCGCCCTCGGTGATCAGGCAGCCGGCGCCATAGATGCCGGTGGGGTGGAACTGCACGAACTCCATGTCCTGCAGCGGCAGTCCGGCGCGGGCGATCATGGCGTTGCCGTCCCCGGTGCAGGTGTGGGCCGAGGTGGCTGAGAAATAGGCGCGGCCATAGCCGCCGGTGGCCAGCACCACCATCTTCGCCGAAAACCGGTGAATGGTGCCGTCATCGAGGTTCCAGGCGACCACGCCGGTGCAGCGGCCGTCGTCTTCCATCAACAGGTCGAGCGCGAAATACTCGATGAAGAATTCGGCGTTGTTCTTCAGCGACTGGCCGTACAGCGTGTGCAGGATGGCGTGGCCGGTGCGGTCGGCCGCCGCACAGGTGCGCTGCACCGGCGGCCCCTCGCCGTAATTCTGCATGTGGCCGCCGAAGGGCCGCTGATAGATGCGGCCATCCTCGGTGCGCGAGAACGGCACGCCGTAATGCTCGAGCTCGTAGACCGCCTTCGGCGCTTCCATGGTCAGGTACTGCATGGCGTCGACATCGCCGAGCCAGTCGGACCCCTTGACCGTGTCATACATGTGCCACTGCCACGAATCGGGCGTCATGTTGGTGAGCGACGCGGCGATGCCGCCCTGGGCCGCGACCGTGTGCGAGCGGGTCGGGAACACCTTGGAGATGCAGGCGGTCTTGAAGCCCTGCTCGGCCATGCCCAGCGTGGCGCGCAGTCCGGCGCCGCCGGCGCCGACCACGACCACGTCATAGGCGTGATCGACAATCGAATAGGCACGTCCGCCAATGTTGACGCTCGACGTCATTACCATAAGGATCAGCCTCCGAAGCCGAGTTTGAGCACCGCGAACAGCGATACGCCGCCGACTGCGATTGCAAAGAAAGTGTTGAGGATCAGAAGACTGACCTTCATGCCCTCGGCATGGATATAGTCCTCGATGATCACTTGCATACCCAGCCTCATGTGAATGACGCCGGAAATCACCATAAGACCCATCAGCACAGCCACCAGCGGATTGGACAGCGCGCCCGCGACCACGGCATAGGGTTCGCCACTATAGGCGATGATAAACAGGACGAAGAACAGGAACAGCGGCACATTGGCGACCGCGGTGAGCCGCTGTCGCCAGAAATGCTCTGTTCCTTCCTTGGCGGATCCAAGTCCGCGGACCTTCGATAGCGGCGTACGCATGTCTGCCATGATTGTCTTCCTCAACGTGCCATGTAGCCGATGATCCAGAGCGCCAGCGTCAGCACCACCGAGGCGACGATCTGCAATCTGGCGACCTTGGTGGAGAATTCCTTCTCGAAACCGTAGCCCATGTCCCAGGCAAGATGCTTGATCCCGCCAAGCATGTGATGGATCAGCGCCCAGGTGTAGCCCAACAGCACCAGCCGCCCGAGCAGCGAACCGAAGATGGCGTTCACCCAGTCGAAATAGGCTTCGCCGGACGCGGCCGCCACCAGCCACCAGGCGACCAGCAGGGTGCCGGCATAGAGCGCCATGCCGGTAAAACGGTGCATGATCGACATCATCATGGTCGGAATTTGCTTGTAGATGCTCAGATGCGGCGACAAAGGCCGATTCTGTGTCACATTGCTCATCGGGACCTTGTCCTTTGTTCCCTCAGGGATGCCACGGATCGAGTCCGCGAACCGCGCGGGCCGGTAGCCGTGACTGGGTTTTAGTGTCTTATGTGCACCGCGTCAAAGCCCGGTTTGTCTTTCATGACAAGCCTTTGGTTGAAACTTCGTAACCGCGCCGGCCAGGGTGGCGCTTCAATCGTTTCAAACCGCGCAAACGCGGCAGCCGAAGCCTCAGGCTGCGATCAATTCACTCAGGTGGATGGATCGAAACGGATTTCCCAACTGGAAAAATCCGCCTTCGTGGCTATTTTTTCGTAAAGTTTTCGGCCGTCCTCGGGCAGGCGCGGCGCATTGAGAACGATTCGCTCCCAGCCATGGGCGTCGCTTTCCTCCACCAGCATGTCGATCATCGCCTGGGCAATGCCCATGTTGCGATGCAGATGGCTGACATAGAGATGGTCGACCTGGCCGATGCGCATGCCGGTCACCGGATCGGGCAGATCGTAGAACACGACGAAGCCGACCAGCTCGCCATCGAGCCGCGCCCCGAAGATCTGCGCGACCCGGTCCTGCAACAGGGTTTCGGCGTAGTAGTCATCGGGCCGGCGCGGCGCGCCGCGCTTGAGCGACTGCACGTAGGCCGCCAGCAGCGGCGAGAAGTGATGCGCGTCATTGAGGCGCAGCAGCGAGATGTCGATCTTGTCCGGCGTGTCCATGGCGGCCATGTTTCGTCGAAACGACGGTCACGGTCAAGCCTGCCGAAAGTCTCACCGCGCACGCAGGCACGCCCCGGTCGCGTCCATGTCATGCCCCGCTTGCGCCACCCGGTCTTAAGGTTAACAGGCAATTGGGCGGCGCAAGGCGTGACTTGCCGCCTGGGCTGCGACACAATGGAGCCAATTTCGCCTGCGATAGATGCGGCTTCAGCCCGTTGGACGCGGCAACCAAGAGGATATCGACGATGTTCACAAAGTCTCTCTCTCTCGCCAGCGGCCGCGCGTCGGCCGGCAGGATCGCGGGCCGTGGCGCCCTGGCGCTGGTCCTCGGTGCAAGCCTTGCCATGGGCGCGCAGCTTGCCACCCCCGCCGGCGCCAATGACCTCCAGATGCCCTCGGCCAAATCCAAACTGCTCCGCGACCGCGACAACGTCACCGTCATTATCATCGACAAGGACGACCGCCGCCGCTCGAGTTCGACCTCTCCGGGCCGGGTCGATTCCGGTTCGGACGTCAAGCAGCCCAGCAGCCGCATCCGGCGCGACAACGACACCGTCTACATCAAGCGCAAGTCCGGCGGCAGCCACTCGGGCAACCGCTCCGGCCCGAAGGTGATCATCGTCGACAAGAACCGCGGCACCAGCTGCAGCGGCTCGGGCGTCTGCGTGATCCGGCCGTAGGCCGGCCATCGTCGACTGCGGGGCGGGCACCGCCCTGTCACAGCCTCAGCCGGTCCGGAGCGAGGACTCCATGTCCATGGCCCAATCCTGTGAGCGACCGATCTCCAGCCAGCACGGCAGCGCCACCCGCACGTTCAATCGACTTGTTGCGTAACGGCACAGTTTCCGGTCTTCCGCCTTGCGAGGGACACCCGCCGGCAACCAAGTTTGTCAAACGCCCGTGACCTCTGCCGCGGATGGGCGGACAATGATCTCCCACTTGCAAGGAGACAGTCCGATGCGATCAACAGCCTGGAAGAACCCGGTCACCATCGAAGACCCCGACACCGGTCGCCTGCGGAAGGTGAAAACCGCCCGCGAGGCGCAAGCCTTGCTGCACCGGAAGTGGCCCGACACCGCGGGCAGCCGCTACCGCGACGCCGAACAGGTGTGCGAGAGCGTGGTGCATGGCAGCACCCCCTCGCCGGAGGCGCGCAAGGCCTTCATCGCCGCGGCGATCGAGGCGCATCTGCATCTGGGCTGAAGCAACAGTCAGCCAGAAACGAACGAACCCGCTGGATGAGCGGCGGGTTCGGATGTGGTCAGAACCTGAAATAGCTCAGTTCCATTCCCTGATATCGACGAAATGCCCGGCGATCGCCGCGGCCGCAGCCATGGCCGGCGAGACCAGGTGGGTGCGGCCCTTGAAGCCCTGGCGGCCTTCGAAATTGCGGTTCGAGGTCGAGGCGCAGCGTTCGCCCGGGGCGAGCCGGTCGTCATTCATCGCCAGGCACATCGAGCAGCCCGGTTCGCGCCATTCGAAGCCGGCCGCCAGGAAGATCTTGTCGAGCCCCTCGTCCTCGGCCTGCTGCTTGACCAGGCCCGAGCCCGGAACGATCATCGCGCTGACCGTCGAGGCCACCGTCTTGCCCTCGACCACCTTGGCTGCGGCGCGCAAATCCTCGATGCGGCCATTGGTGCAGGAGCCGATGAAGACGCGGTCGATCGAAATGTCGGTGATCTTCGTGCCGGGCTTGAGGCCCATATAATCGAGCGCCCGCCATTTCGAGGTGCGCTTGGCCTCGTCCTGGATGTCGTCGGGGTTCGGCACCGCGCCGGTGACCGCAATCACGTCCTCGGGCGAGGAGCCCCAGGAGACGATCGGCGGAAGTGCTGCGGCGTCGAGCCGGACCACCTTGTCGTAATGGGCGCCCTCGTCGGAGACGAGCGATTTCCAGTACTCGACCGCCATGTCCCAGGCCTTGCCCTTGGGCGCGCGCGGGCGGTCCTTGATGTAGGCGAAGGTCTTCTCGTCGGGCGCGATCAGGCCGGCGCGGGCGCCGCCTTCGATGGTCATGTTGCACACCGTCATGCGGCCTTCCATCGACAGCGCGCGGATGGCGCTGCCTGCGAATTCGATGACATGGCCATTGCCGCCGGCGGTGCCGATCTCGCCGATGATGGAGAGGATGATGTCCTTGGCGGTGACGCCCTCGGGCAACTCGCCATTGACCTCGACCAGCATGTTCTTGGCCTTCTTCTGGATCAGCGTTTGCGTCGCGAGCACATGCTCGACCTCCGACGTGCCGATGCCATGCGCCAGAGCGCCGAATGCGCCATGCGTCGAGGTGTGGCTGTCGCCGCAGACGATGGTCGTGCCGGGCAGGGTGAAGCCCTGTTCGGGGCCGACGATGTGGACGATGCCCTGGCGCTTGTCGCTCTCGTTGAAATACTCGACCTTGAACTCGGCGGCGTTGGTGGCCAGCGCCTCGACCTGGATGCGGCTTTCCTCGTTCTTGATGCCGAGCACCCGGTCGGGCGTGGTGGGCACGTTGTGATCGACGACGGCGAGCGTCTTTTCCGGCGCGCGCACGGTGCGGTTCGCGGTGCGCAGGCCTTCGAAGGCCTGCGGCGAGGTCACTTCATGCACCAGATGGCGGTCGATATAGAGAAGCGCGGTTCCGTCATCCTGCTGGCTGACGATGTGGTCGTCCCAGATCTTGTCGTAGGTGGTGCGCGGTGCGGTCATGGCAGTGGTCCGTTTGAAAACTGAAGAAAGGGCGGGAGGCCGCGGTTGCGCGGGCCCGGGCGAGGACATGGTCCTCAGCCGCCGCAGCCCGAAAGCAGCCTCGAGACCCGGCCGAAGAACCGCGCGGGCAGGCGCTTGCGGTCGTCCAGCACGAAGACATCAGGCGAGAGACATTGAAACTTCGATCCCATGGCGGGCTCATATCAATTTTTGGACTGACCGGCAATCATATATGAGCTTTCAGCGATGATGGAAGGTCCCGCGTCCCGTCGGGGCCGATACGGCTCCTCTCAATCATCGCCGGCGCTGTCGCGAAAATTGCCGGATATATCGGTTTCGGACTGCTTCGCCGCCTGCCTTGGCTGCTTCAGATCCATCCGTGTTTCCAGCCGGCGGGCCAGCACCAGCACGCTCGCGCCCAGCAGGCAGGACAACAGCGCCACCAGCCAGAGACCGAGGCCCGCCGACAGCCCGGCGGCGCCGGCCAGCCACATCCCCGCCCCGGTGGTCAGGCCCTTGACCTCGCCGCGCCGGAGCAGGATGGTGCCTGCGGCGAGAAAGGCAACGCCTGCGGTGATCGCCTCGACAAGGCGCAACGGATCGGTGCGGATATTGTCGTCGGAGAAGGCCTGCATGGCGGTGATTTCCAGCGCGATGATGGCGAACACGGCGGCGGCCAGCGAAATCATCATGTGGGTGCGAAGCCCGGCCGGCCGCTCGGCGATTTCGCGCTCGATGCCAAGCACGCCGCCGATGCAGGTGGCAAGCAGCAACCGCACGGCGATCACCTGCCAGGGCAGGCTCGGGGATTGGGTGAATTCCTCGAGAAGTACATCCATCCTGCTCAACGCAGAGGCTGCCACCGGGTTCCGTCAATCGAAGCCGCAGCGCGCCCATCGACGCGCGGCGGCGCTCCGGCGTGCCGGGGCGCTGGGCCTCAAGGCCAGGGCTGGCCGCGCTCGAGCAGCCTGCGGTCAAAGGCGGCGCGGACATCGCTCACCCCGGTCAGACCGTCCTCCGCGAGGCCGATGTCGCGCCGGGTCCGGGCATCCAGTCCGGCAGGAGCTCGCGGCTGGCCCGCAGCCAGGCGCCGGCAGAACAGCCAGCAAAGCTTCGCCGCGCCGGAAAGCCGCTGAAACCGGCCCGGTGCGGCGCGAGTTTCATCGCGCATCGCTGTTTCCCTTTGATGTCCAGTGGGGCTAGATAGCGGACAGGAAGCCCGCAGATCCAACGGAATTACCGGCTGTGCCCATCAAGAGAGCTTATGCATGAAACTGTCGCGCAAATTTCCGCTCAATGCCCTGCGCGTGTTCGAGGCGGTGGCCCGTCACATGAGTTTCTCCCGCGCAGGCGACGAGCTCGGCATGACCCAGACCGCAGTCAGCTACCAGATCAAGCTGCTCGAGGACCACCTGGGCGAACAGCTGTTCCTGCGCCAGCCGCGCCAGATCGTCATGACCGCGACCGCCGAGCGAATGCTGCCCGCCGTCGGCAAGGCCTTCGACCTGGTGAACGAGGCGATGCTCGCCGCCCGCCAGGCATCCAGCGAAACGCTGGAGATCCACTCCTCGCCCACCTTCGCCTCGCACTGGCTGGCGCGCAATCTCGGCAGTTTCCAGCTCGCCTGGCCGACAATCGCGGTGCGGTTGCTGCGCGTCAGCAAGATCACCGATTTCAACCGCGATCCGGCGGACATCTCGATCCGCTGGGGCGTCGGCCCGTGGCCGGACCAGGAATGTCATCTCCTGGGACGGTTTTCCTTCGCGCCGATGCTCAGCCCCGGGCTGGCCGACAGCGCCGGCGGGCTGTCAAAGCCCGAAGACCTGTTTGCGGCTGCCGATCATCGGCGCCCAGCAGGAATCCTGGCTGCACTGGTTCGCTTCCGCCGGCGTCGAGTCGCCCGATCTCTCGACCCACACAAGGCACAATTATGTCGAGCAGGATCTGTGCGCCAATGCGGCGCTGGCCGGCCAGGGCGTGGCCATCCTCAACCACATCTTCTTCGCCGAGGAACTGGCCTCGGGCCGGTTGATCGCGCCGTTCAATCACCGCTGCTCGGACGAGATCGGGGTCTGGCTGGTGTACCCGGAAAGCCGCCGCAACACGCCCAGGATCAAGGCGTTCCGCGAGTGGATCACCGCCGCAGTTGCCGCCGACATAGCGCGCACCGAGCCGCAGACGGCCTGGTGAGTTTCGGAGGAATCGAGGCTCAGGCCAGCACTTCGAAGACAAAGGCCGAGACCAGCACGTCGGGCTCGTCGAGCGCAAAGGCGCGGAACGGCGAGCTCTGCTCGATCTTCCGCCAGACGCCACGTGTCGTGAGATCCTCGATCACCGACGCGAAGCCGCCGGTCTCGAAGATCTTGTCGCGCACGGTGAACACCGCGACGCCGCCGGGCCGGGTGATACGGCAGAGTTCACTGAGGCTCGAGGCCGGCGCATGGCCCTCGGTAAAGACCCCGGTCGACAGGAAGGCGGCGAAATGATCATTCGGCCACGGCAGGACCTCGCCCAGCGTGGCGCGCCTGAGATCGTCATAGGCGCCGCGCGTGGCGGCCACATCCAGCATGTCCCGGGAGAAATCCAGCCCCTCGATGCGGCTGTAGCCCAGCGCCTTGAGATAGGGTCCGGACAGGCCGGTGCCGCAGCCGGCGTCAAGCACCGGCCCCGCATCGGGCCGAACATGGCGCGCCACCCAGGAGAGCGCCTGGAACGGCAGGCAATAGCCTGCGGCCAGCGTGTCGCGGTCATAGCCTGCGGCCCAGGCCGCGTAGGCCGCGCTCAACTCGTCGGCGGTTCGGGCCGCATAGACCTGGTCCAGCGCGTCATGGCTGCGGTCGGGCATGAATGTTCCTTCCTCAAGCTGTTGGTCCGGGTTGCGCCCGCCCTGCCAGGTGGCACGGCCGGGCCGCCCCCTCATTTCGTCGAATTGAGCCGCATCTGGAAATACTCCCGCTGGGCTTCGGGAATCCGGTCGACATTGACCCGGCCCTGGCGCAGGGCGCGCAGGAAGTCGGCCTCGGCATTGGGCTGGAAATGGAAGCTCGGGTTCATCTGCGGGGTCAGGACCGGGTCGTAGAGCCGGCCCGACTGGATGGCATCGAGCCTGCGGCCGACGCGTTCGGCGGAGGCCGGCACGGGAAGCAGCATCAGGCCGATGAGGGCGATCAGCAATGGGCGTTTCATGACATGTCCTTTCGCGAGTTTCCCTCCATGTGGGGTCCGGCCCGAAGATTGCCAGGATTTGACGTGAACCGCCGGCCGGCCCGGTCAGGACCACGCGGCGCTCACTTGCTGCCGCCCCCACGTTCCTCATCCGATCGCCTGAGCCGCTTCTCGAGCGCGCGCAGACCCAGCGACAGACCGACGGTCAGCAGCAGGTAGACATAGGCGACGATCGAATAGGTCTCGAAGAAGCGGAACGAGCCCGAGGCATAGACCTTGCCCATCTGGGTGAGGTCAGCCACGCCCAGCACCGAGACCAGCGAGGAATCCTTGATCATGGCGATGAAGTCATTGCCCAGCGGCGGCAGGATGGTGCGGATCGCCTGCGGTAGCACGATGAAGCGGAAGCGCTGGATGGGAGAGAGCCCCAGCGCCTTGGCGGCCTCGACCTGGCCCGCATCGACCGACAGGATGCCGGCGCGGAAGACCTCGGCGATGAAGGCCGAATAGCCGATGGTGAGCGCGATGATCGCCCGCCACAACAGCGAGACATCGCGCACCGACATCGGCTCGACCAGGCCCGCCTCGATCAGCGGCGTCATGAGGAAGTTCCAGGCGATCACGAAGCCCGGCGCGCCGACAAAGGCGATGTAGAACAGCAGCACCAGGATCGGGATGCCGCGGATGATCTCGACATAGAACCGGGCGATCTGCCTGAGCACAAGGAAGCGCGAAAGGCCCATGATTGCGAGCACCAGGCCGATCGCGGTGGCAAGCGCGAACCCAACAAGCGTGACGAAGATGGTGATGCCGACGCCTTTGGAGACGATCGAGAAGATCTGGCTGTAGAGATCGTTGAGCACGATCTGGGTGGCGAGAAACAGCGCGATCGCCCCGGCGGCCAGCAGCCACCAGGGGAAATCCGGCTTGTCGGTCGATCTGGGTGGCGACAGCACCGCCTCTACCGGCCCGGTTCAGCCGCCGAGCTTGTAATCGAGGAACCACTTGGTGTTGAGGGCGTCAATCGTGCCGTCGGCCTTCATTGCGGCGATCGCGGCGTTGACCGGGGCCACCAGCTCCGAGCCCTTGGGGAAGATGAAGCCGAAATCGTCAGTGCCAAGCGGGCCGCCGACCAGCTTGAGCGCACCATCGGAGGCCTCGACATAGCCCTTGCCGGCGACGCCGTCGGTCAGCACCATGTCGACATCGCCGGTGCGGAGCGCCTGCACCGTGGCGCCGAAGGTCTCCATCAGCTTGATGCGCGAATTCTGCTCGTCGCCGTCAAGGACGTCGTAGACTGCCACATAAAACGGCGTGGTGCCGGGCTGGGCGCCGATCAGGCCGTCCTCGAAGGCGGCAAAGCTCGTGGCGTCATCAAACCGGGTCTCGTCGGCGCGCACCAGCATGAACATTTCCGAGCGCATGTAGGGATCGGAGAAATCCACCTTCTCCTTGCGGTCCTCCTTGATCGAGATGCCGGTCATGCCGATCTCGTACTGGCCGTCCGACACCGCCTGGATCATCGCGTCCCAGGAGGTGTTCTGGTAGGTGACCTCGAAATTGAGCCGCTCGGCGATCTCGTTCATGGCGTCATATTCCCAGCCGATCTGATCGCCGGTGGCGGGATCGATGAACTGCAGCGGCGGATAGGCGTTTTCGGTAACGACGACGACGGACTGGCCACCGAGATCGGGCAGGTCCTGCGCCTTCGAGGCGGCAAGCCCCAGCCCGACCGACATCGCGGCCGCGGCCATGGTGAATTTGAACAGTGACATGACAGTTTCCCTCATGAGGTCTCGGGATTGAAATCTTCCGGCAGGCGCGCCGCAAACGGGGCCATGCGAAGCCGGCACTTTGCAATGCGGGATGACGCGCCGCAAGGGGGAACAGTCGAGGCGCGGCGATCTGCTGTGGTGAAAGTCCCGGCGCGTGATTCTTGCAAGGGGACAAACTCCGCGGGCACCTGATCTCAGCTGTTCGTCATCGGACACTGCCGTTCCGTCGTCCTCGGGACACGCCCACTGCTGTCCGGTTAAGCTCCCCGTTCATATCAGCACCATCTGATTCTGGTGTGCGCTGGGCCTTCGTTCAGGTTGCCGCAGTGTGGTGATGGGGCGTCGGTGCATCAGGTTGAGGCGGATGAGGCGGGCGAAAGCGAGAGGTTGGACGACCGTGTCCTGGCAGGCCTGCGCCAGGCGCAGCAGCAGGTAGGCGATCAGCGCGACGAAGATCTGGATGCGGACGGCGTTTTCGGAAGTTCCGAGGAAGTGGCGGATCCTGAGGTTCTGCTTGATCCATTTGAAGAACAGCTCGATCTGCCAGCGCTGCTTGTAGAGATCGGCGATCTCGCCCGCCGGGGCATCGAGGTCATTGGTCAGGATGCGGATGGTCTTGCCGGTGGAGATGCGCACTTCGATCTCGCGCACCGGGTCGGCCATCGGGTTCTTGCGCGACCGCGCCATGCGCTGCGGCAGCAGGCCGATGCGGTCTGCGAGGATGGCGCGATTGTCGCCCGGCAGCGGCTGCTCGGCCGTCACCTCAAGCCGTGTATGGCTCTTCAATCGCGTGACGAAGCGGCAGCCCTTGGTATGGAGCTGAGCCCACCAGCCAAAATCATAGTAAGCCAGATCAAAGACATAGGTCATGCCCGGCTCGATGCGCATGGCCTTGGCCGGGGTGATGTCATTGGTTTTCTGGCCGGTGACATTGACCGCGAGAGGGGTTTGCGCCTGCGCATCGTAGCTCACATGCAGCTTGATGGCCCGGTGGGAGCTGACCATGTCGGCCCATCCCGAGCGCAGCGACGAGAGCTCGATGCGGGTGGCGTCGAGGATGCGCACGGCGTCCTTGATATGCCGACGGGTGCGGCGGCTGGCGCTTGCGGCGATATGGGCGAACAGGCCTGAATACACCGCCGAAGGACGGCTCGCATTGGCCTCGGCCAGCGTGGTGCGCGCCACGCTGCGCCCGCCCACATGATAGAGCCGCGATTGCTGGCTCGAAAGCCCCGCCTCGATCTCGCGCAGGCTGACCGCACCCGCAAGCTGGCCAAACAGGAGCGCCAGGAACTGGCTCTTGGTGGTGAGCCGGCGCACCCGGCGATCGGCCTTGTGCTCATCCACAAGCTGCTCGAACACGCTCCACGGAACATGCTTTTGAATCTGGTGAAAGACGCTATTGTGATGCCGCATGACATTGACCCCCTGTTCGTGTCCAGACCGTCGCGAAACGCCTGAATATGAGTAGAATCAATGTCATGCACCCAGTCCAGCTTTTTTAACCGGACAGCAGTGCTGGATGATTGGAGTATGGAGACAGAAACGTCGGTTTGGCAAGTCCGCAAACCGGCGCCGGCGATCCTCGTGTCGCAATGGAGCGACGACGAGCGGTCCCACCCCTTAGAGGGACGGTGATGACAGCTGTGTGACAAATCTGTGGATCATTGCGCCACCGGCCGGGAAAGGTTGAAGGCTGGACGTTCTGTGGCGCCGACAAACCGTCTCTTTCCAGGTCTCAGACAGTGCCGCCGAGCGAACTCTCCAGCGCCACCATTTCCTGGCCGCCGGCCATCAGGTCCTGCAGCTCGTCGGGCGTGATCTGGCCACGCTGGGCGGTGCCGAGCGTCTTGCCGCGGTTGAGCACGGTGAAGCGGTCGCCCACGGCCAGCGCATGACGGACATTGTGGGTGATGAAGACCACGGCGATGCCGTCCTTGCGCACCTTGTCGATAGTGGCCAGCACATTGGCGGTCTGGCGCACGCCGAGCGCCGAGGTCGGCTCGTCAAGGATCAGCACCTTGGCGCCGAAATGCACGGCGCGGGCGATCGCCACGGTCTGGCGCTCGCCGCCCGACAGCGTGCCCACCGCCTGGTCGGGGCCGCGCAGATTGATGCCCATCTTGCGCATTTCCTCAAGCGTCACCCGGTTGGCATATTCGTGGTCGAACAGCTTGAACGGGCCGAAGCGCCTCTCGGGCTCGTTGCCCATGAAGAAATTGCGGCTCACCGACATCAGCGGGATCATCGCCAGGTCCTGGTAGACGGTGGCGATGCCGGCGGTGATGGCGTCGCGCGGATCGTCGAACTGCATCGGCCTGCCTTCAAACAGGATCTCGCCTGCGGTCGGCTTGTGCACGCCCGACATGGTCTTGATGAAGGTGGATTTGCCCGCGCCATTGTCGCCGAGCAGGCAGTGGCATTCGCCGCGGTAGATCTCCAGCGAGACGCCGTTCAATGCGATCACCGAGCCGAAATGCTTCTCTATGTTCTTCATTTCAATGAGAGGTGCGTGTTCCGGGTTCATCCTATCTCTCCCCCGTGATCATGCGCCGGATGTAGGTGTTGAGCACCACGGCAAACAGCAGGATGACGCCAAGAAACACCCGGAACAGCGAGCTTTCGACATTGGCGAAGAACAGGCCCTGCTGCACCACGCCGAAGATCAGCGCGCCAAGGGCAGCGCCGATCACCGAGCCGTAGCCGCCGGTGAGCAGCGCCCCGCCGATGACGACGGCAATGATCGCCTCGAATTCCTTGAGCAGGCCGCGGTCGGCGCCCGCCGAGCCGAATTCCATCACCTGGCAAGTGGCGAAGACTGTGGCGCAGAAGGCGGTGAACATGAACATCAGGATCTTGACCCGGTTGACCGGCACGCCGACATAGCGCGCGGCCTGGGCGTCGCCACCCGCGGCGAAGATCCAGTTGCCGAATTTGGTCCGGGTCAGCACGAAATGGCCGAACGCGACCAGCGCCAGGGCCCAGATGATCAGCATCGGAATGCCGTCGACCACCGGCTGGCCGGCGCGATTTCCCCGCTCGAACACGGCGATGATGCCGACGTCGCCGAGCCAGGTGAACAATCCGCCCAGGATCTTGCCGCCGAACAGGGCCGCCAGCCAGTCGCCTTCGGCTGCCTTGTCGATGCCGCCGATGATGGTCTTGCGCTCGATCAGTTGGGGCAGGTAGATGGTGAAGCCGCGCAGGATGAACAGGAATGCGAGCGTGACGATGAAGCTCGGCAGCCCTGTGCGCACCACGATGACGCCGTTGAGCGCGCCGATCGCCATGCAGAGTGCGAAGGTGACGATGATCGCCTGCCAGACCGACCAGCCCAGCGTGATGGAGAAGATGGCGATCATCATTCCGGCAAAGCCGATCATCGAGCCGACAGAGAGGTCAAATTCGCCGGCGATCATCAGGAGGCAGGCGCCAACGGCGATGATCATGAACTGGGCCGAGACGATGGACCAGTTGAGAACCCCTTGCGAATTGAACATGCCGCTGTCGCCTGCGAAAATCGCAAAAAGTACAAACACGATCACCGTGCCGCAGATGCCGCCGAGTTCGGGCCGGATCAGCGCCTTGCGCAGGGCGGAGGTCTGTTTGATGCGTTCGTCGCCTGGCTTTGCGTGCGCCGTATCGGACATGATGCCTCACAGACGTGAATGGACGGGAATGGCTGCGGAAAAAGAAGGCAGCGGCGCACGAAGGCGCCACTGCCCGGGAGGAGCCCCTTAGCGGTATTCGCCCGCGTATTTTTCAACCATCTCGAGGCCTTCGGCGGTCACGAAGCCGGGGCCCGAGTTGATGTTGTTGCCCGGCAGCACGCCATAGCGATGGTAGTTGGCCATCACCACCACCGGCAGATAGGCCTGCAGGAACGGCTGCTGGTCGATGCCCCACTTGATGGTGCCGGCCTTGATGCCTTCGACGATGTTGGCGCCCAGATCGAAGGTGCCGAAATAGATGTCGCCAGCCATGCCGTTTTCCTCAAGCGCCAGCAGCGTCGGGTCGGCGCTGGTGGGGCCGAGGGTCAGCACGGCGTCGGTGTCGGGATTGGAGTTGAGGTAGGCCATGACGCGGTTCTTGATCTCGGCCGGATCCTGGCCCGAATCGATCATCTGGTTGCCCAGATCGACCCCCAGACCATCGGCGAAGCCCTGGCAGCGCTCGGTCGAGGCGGGCGAGGAGATATAGTGGTTGACGCACAGGAACGAGCCGACGCCATCGCCCTTGGCGCGCTGGCCTGCGGCATGGCCTGCGTCATATTCGGGCTGGCCGACATACATCAGCGCGCCGACTTCGCGGGCCTGGTCAGGGGTGCCGGAATTCATGATGATGACATCGATGCCGGACTCGACGGCGGCCTTGATGGGACCGGACAGCACGTCGAAATCGGCCAGCGTGGTGATGATGCCGTTGGGGCCGGAGGCCGCGGCCTGGTCGATGATGCGGGCCATGTCGGCGAGGTCGCCGGTGGGCGGATTGCGGTACTCGACCTCGACGCCCATCTGCTGGCCTGCCAGCGCGATGCCGTTCTTGATGGTGTTCCACCAGCTGTCGCTGTCGGGCGCATGGCTGACGAGGACGTAGCGTTCGCCCTCGGCGGATGCGGTGGTGGCGCTCAGTGCCGGCGCTGCGAACACCGCAACGGCCAGAGCGAGCTTCTTGGTCAATGACATCATGGTCTCCTCCCAGAGTTTTGCATCGACTACATGGAAAGGCCGGCCTCCCGCCGTCTCTCTCGATGATGAGAAAACCACGAATTAACGAATTTTGCAACCGGTTGCAAAATGATTCTGAAAATCTTGCTTTCGCGCGGTTTTCTGGGCAGTAATGAGATCGTTCCGCACTGCATCGACAGGAGATGCCGCACGATGCCGCCAACGCTGAAGGATGTCGCCGAGAGGGCGGGCGTGTCGCGCGCCGCGGTGTCGCGCACCTTCACGGATGGTGCGTCAGTGTCGCTGAAGATGCGCCGCAAGGTCGAAAAGGCGGCGACCGAGCTCGGCTACAGCCCCAATGCGCTGGCGTCCAGCCTGACCACCGGCCGCACCAAGCTGATCGGGCTGGTGTCGAACAATTTTCACAACCCGATCTTTCTCGAGGTGTTCGACCTGTTCACCCGCGGACTGCAGGACCGGGGCCTGCGGCCGCTCCTTGTCAATCTGTCGGATGAAACCGATCCCGCCAATTCGATCCGCATGCTCCGGCAATACTCGGTCGACGGGGTGGTGGTGGCGTCGTCGACGCTGCCGCCGGGCTTTGCCAAGTCGTTCCGCGACGCGGGCGTGCCGGTGGTACACAGTTTCGGCCGCTATGCCAGTTCGCCCGAGGTGCATGTGGTCGGCATCGACAATGTCGAATGCGGACGCATGGCCGCGCGCGAACTGGTCCGCCGCGGCTACCGCAATGTGGCGTTCCTGGGCGGTCCCGAACTCGCGACTTCGACGCAGGACCGGCTCAGGGGCTTTCTCGAGGAGCTGGCGCATCACCCGGAGATCACCGTGCGACATTCCTTCGCGGAGGCCTATTCCTTCAATGCCGGCCGCAAGGAAATGCTTGCGCGGCTGAGCGAAGCCCCGGCTCAAGCCTATTTCTGCGGCGATGACGTGCTGTCCATCGGCGCGCTCAGCGCGATCCGGGACCGCGGCCTCTCCGTGCCCGGCGATATCGGCGTGATCGGGCTCAACGACATGGAGATGGCCGGCTGGGAGAACATCAACCTCACCACCATCCGCCAGCCGATCAGCGAGATCATCGGCTCCTCGATCGAACTCATCGTCTCGATGCTGGAAAAGCCCGACCGCTACCCCGAAGCCCGGCTGTTTCCCTGCCGGGTGATCGAGCGCGGTACATTGAGGCCGGTGGCGGGGTGAGGCGAGGGCCTCCGGCTCAGCCAGCCGCCACGCCTTAGTCGCGTCACAACATCTGCGCCTTGTTCACCAGATCCTGCTTGAGCGGATAGGCCGTCACATCGACGCCGCGCTCAGTGAGCGCCTGGCGCAACTCCTCCTCGCTCAGCGCCTCGATCGCCTCCGCGCTCATGGCCATGAAATTGAGCTTGCGCCTGAGCGGCGGGTTGATCTCGCCAAATGCATATGTGTCCTCGAACGCGAATTCCTGCGCATATTTGCCCATGAAGTAGGTCAGGAAGGTGTTGAGCGCCGGCCGCACGCGTGGATCATCGGTCATGTGCTTGCCGCATGCGTCGAGGGTGGCGACCATGAGCTCGGTCCAGCGCCTGGCCCCCTTGTCGGTCATCAGTTCCATGGCGTTGTGGGTGTGGTGGAAGTTCAGCCGGAAATCGCCGCCGTGATAGGCCGGACCGCCGCCCATGACATCGACCCACATCGAGGCCTGGGTCATGACATGGTGCTCAAGCGGACCGACACGGGCGAAGACCGCGGTGAACCAGTCCTCGTCGGCAAACACGCGCCCGTAGAAATCGCGCACGATGGCGACGATCCGGTCCGGCCCCAGCACCGAGAACAGCTGCCAGATCTGGATCGGCTTGGCCGGATCGTTCGGGGCGTCGAGCGAAATGACCTGCGCCATCCGGTGCGCGTCTTTCGGCAACAGCTTGTTGTCGATCGCCCAGACGATGAACCTGCGCTGGATCTCTTCGGTCATGTAGCCATGCCGAGTCGGGAAAGTGGGGTAATGGAATGTGCTCACGCGCCGCGCCTTTCGAGCCGTCAGAATCGGAGATTGATTTTTTTCCTATGTGAGCATCGAAGCCTCGCAAAACAAGTTCAGCGTCAACGCGGAGGCCGCCGCCGCATCTGGCCGGCTGTGACGGTTTGGCCTTTGGCTTTCGGCGCAGGAAGGTCTAAAACTTCGGCAGGATACGAGACTCCGCCTTGCGGCGTGTACTTCCCGACAGCAGATCCATCACACTCGAGACACAGGCGCCCCCATGGCAGGCCACCACCACCACCACCATGTCGATCCGGATGCGGGGGACGCGCGCGTCGCCTGGGCGGTGGCCGTCAATCTCGGGCTCACGGTGGCGCAGATCATCGGCGGCATCCTGTCGGGCAGCCTTGCGATGATCGCCGACGCCATCCACAACCTGTCCGACGCGCTGTCGCTGATCATCGCCTTCTTCGCCCGCAAGATCGCCCGCCGTCCGGCCGACCAGGCGATGACCTTCGGCTATGGCCGGGCCGAGGTGGTGGCGGCGCTGATCAACTACACCACGCTGATCGTGATCGGGCTCTATCTGGTCTACGAGGCGGTGATGCGCTTTATCCAGCCCGAGGGCGTCAATGGCTGGCTGGTGGTGATCATCGCCGGCGTGGCGCTCCTCGTTGACGTGGTCACGGCGATGCTGACCTACAGCCTGTCGAAAGACAGCGTCAATATCCGCGCCGCCTTCCTGCACAATGTCGCCGACGCACTCGGATCTGTGGCGGTGATCTTCGCCGGAACATTGATCATCCTATACGACTGGCAATGGATCGACCCCGTGGTGACGCTGATGATCGCGGGCTACATCCTGTGGATGTCGTTTGGTGAGATCGGGGGCGTCATCCGCATCCTGATGCTCGGCAGCCCGCCGGAACTCAGCGCCGGCAAGGCGATCTCGGCCATCGAGACAATCGACGGCGTGACCGGGGTGCACCATGTCCACCTCTGGCAAATGCAGGAACACGAAGCCGCCCTCGACGCCCACCTGGTCATTGACGCCGGCCGCTGGGGCGACGCCGACGCGATCAAGCAGGCGGTGAAGCAGCGGCTGAAGCAGGAGTTCGGCCTGGCTCACACGACGCTGGAACTTGAATGCGCCCGCCACGCCTGCGTCGGGGCGGAGGTGATCGGGTAAGCGTCAGTCGGCCATGAAGTGAATGTGCGGACGGCTGTGGAACGGCGACGCGCTGACGCCCGCCTCAACCCGGAAGACGTCGCGCAGCAGCGGCTCGGTGAGCACCGTTTCCGGCGACCCGCAGGCGAAGACGCGGCCTTCCTGCAGCACCACGATCCGGTCACAGAACATCGCCGCGAGATTGAGATCGTGCAACGCCACCACGCTGGTCAGGTCGAGATCGCGGACCAGCCGCAGAATCTCGATCTGGTGATGGATGTCGAGATGGTTGGTCGGCTCGTCGAGAAACAGGATCTTCGGCGACTGCGCCAGGGCGCGGGCGATATGGACACGCTGGCGCTCGCCGCCCGAGAGCGTCTGCCAGGCCTGTGCCTTGCGATCGGTCATGTCGACCCGCTCGAGCGCCGTCGTAACCGCCGCCTGGTCGTCGGCGGACCAGCCCGACAAAGCGGAGCGATGCGGCGTCCGGCCCAGCCGGACCACATCGAGCACGCTGACATTGGTGTCGGTGGCGGCGTTCTGCTGCACGAAGGCGACCTGCCGCGACAGGACGCGGCGCGGAACCTCCGCAATGTCCCGGTCCTGGATTCTTACCCGTCCGGAAACAGGGCGCTTGAGACCCGCCAGCAGACGCAGCAGCGAAGATTTGCCGGATCCGTTGGGGCCGATCAGGCCCAGGGTCTCGCCCGGCGCGACCGACAGCGACACATCGGAAACGATGGTCTTGTTCCTGACGCCCCAGGAGAGGTTTTCGGCGACGATAATCATGACTGGGGTCTCGCGCGATACAGGATGATGGCGAAGAACGGCACCCCGACAAGGGCGGTGACGACGCCGATCGGCACCGTCTGCTGCGCCACGATCACCCGGGAGACGATGTCGGCGCACACCATGAAGATGGCGCCGACAACGGCGCAGGCGGGGATCAACCGCAGATGCAACGGCCCGATCACGTAGCGCGCGGCGTGCGGCACCACGAGGCCTACGAAGCCGATGGCGCCCACCATGGAGACGATGGTGGCCGTCAGGATGGCTGTCACGGCGAACATGATCAGGCGGATGCGCGCCACCGGAATGCCGAGTGCGGCGGCGTCCTCGTCGCCGAAGGTGAAGGCGTCGAGGGCGCGGGCCATGAAGATGCAGATCGTCAGTGATATCACGACCACCACCAGCAGAAGCTGGACATCCGGCCAGCGCACGCCGCCGAAGCTGCCCAGAAGCCAGAACATGACGTCACGCGCCTGCTGGGCGTTGCCGGAGGTGGTGACGATATAGGAGGTGAGCGCGTTGAACAGCTGCGAGGCGGCGACGCCGGCAAGGATGGTGTGGTTGGGGCCGCTGGTGGCGCCATTGGAGAGCAGTGCGACGAGCGCAAAAGCCGAGAACGCGCCGGCGAATGCACCCAGCGACAGCGACAGGCCGCCGGCGCCGACGCCAAGCACGATCACCGAGACCGCACCGGTGGAGGCGCCGGCTGACACGCCGAGAACGAAGGGCTCGGCCAGCGCATTGCGCAGCAGGGCCTGCAGGATGGCGCCGCAGATCGACAGTCCCGCGCCCGCAAGTGCCGCCACCAGCGCCCGGCTGAGGCGCAGGTTCCAGACCACGCTCTGCTCGATCGGCGAGATTTCGGCCGAAGTCAGGCCGAGCCCGTTGGTGACCGCGAGCGCCACCGTGCCCAGTCCAATGCTGTAGTCGCCGATCGCGGTGGCCAAGGCAATCGTCAGGGCCAGCACGGCGAGGCACAGCGCCAGCAGCAGCGCGAGCCGGAGCGTTGCGCTCTCGGTAGGCCCCGATGTCATCGCGACAGGTCGAGAGCCTTGAGTTGCCTGGCCACTTCCTCGGCGCCGTAGAGCGTGCGGATGCTCGGGTTCATCGAGGCTCCGCTCATGGTGACGATGCGCCCGGCGCTGACAGCTTCCATCTGGCTGACCGTCGGATCGGAGGTGAGGAACGCGATCTTGTTTTCCGCCTTGTCGAGGTCCCAGCGGTTGCGATCGACCTGCGCCACCACGATCACCTTCGGCTCTGCGGCCATGATGCCCTCCCAGCCGAGCGTCGGCCAGTCTGCCTCGGTCTGGATCGCGTTCGAGCCGCCCAGCACGTCGGCGATATAGCCCGACGGCCCGTTGCCGCCGCCGAGATAGGCGTCGTCGGCGGGCGAGGGGCTGGAGAACCAGAACAGGAAAGTGAGGTCGTCATTGCCGGCGAACTCGGCGCGAAGGGCCGCCTCACGGGCCTTGAAGTCGGCGATCAGCGCCTCGCCGCGGTCGGCGACGTCGAATATCCGCGCGAGATCGTCGATCTCCTGGTAGAGCAGGTCCATGCTCCACAGGTTTTCGCGGCTGCCATAGGAGTCGGTGGCGTTCTTGGTGGTCGCGCAGGCGCTGGGTGACAGGTAGGTCGGCACGCCGAGCGTTTCGAAATCCTCGCGCTTGGCAACCTTGCTGTCGGGGCCGAGCAGGGTCACCAGCATCGCCGCGACGAAATCGGGCTGCTTCGACAACACCGCCTCGAGCGTCGGGAACTCGACGGTCAGCACCTCGACCTTGCTGTTGGCTTCCTCCAGATCGGGCAGCACGCTGTTGGGCCAGAATGCGGTGGCCGCCATGCGCTCCTCAAGGCCCAGAAGCAGAAGGATCTCGGCGCTGTTCTGGCCAAGTGCAACCGCATTTTTCGGCGCCTGGTCGAAGGTGACCGACTGCCCGCAGTTCTCGATCGTCAGCGGGTAGGTGGTTGGTTCGGCTTTGAGCGCGGTGCAAGCGAATGTCGCTGCGACAGTCCCCATGACCAGAAGGCTCTTTTTCAACATAATGCGGTCTCCGTAACCTGACTGGAATTATCAGGTTTCCCTACAGAGCCGAATTGGATTAATCAAGAGTGCATCACTCATGTTTTGGGCGTCTTGGATCGCGGCGCCCGTGTTGCGTCAATATAGATCCCTTGCCAAGTTGGATGCATCAAGTTCCGGGATGTTTGCGCGGACGAATGATGCGGAGTTGCCACCCGGCCTTGTCCGGAAAGGCCCGAGGCTCAGCTCTTTCGACGGATTGTCCCGACAAGTTTCGTCGCCTCGACCAGCGTGTTGGAGATGGTGCCATATTTGAGGATGTTCCGATGCAGAAGCTCGAGCCGCTGATCGGTTTCATCGGTCTCCACCACGATCTCGTAATCGATGCGGACCATCTTCGGCGGGCTGTCCTGGCGCTGGCCATGCAAGCTGACCTCCATGCCGCGCAGGTTGAAATCCAGCATCGGCGCCACGCGTTCGGCGCCCTTCAGCATGCAGGCGGCAAGGCTGGCGAGCAGCATCTCGGCCGGGTTGAACGCGTCGTCGCGGCCCGCCATGTCGGTGTCCAGCACGATCCGCGCGTCTTTTGTCATGGCTTCCGATCCATGGCTGTCGATGCGGCGGGCGGTGACACGGTACTCCAGCATCATTCCCACTCCATCTCTTCATAGGTCGCCTGGGCGTTGCTGCCTGCGAGGCTGTCGAACTGTTCGAGATAGGCCCAGGCGGACTGGTCGATGCTCGGTGCCTCCATGATGTCGCCGCCCGCTTCGATCAGCGCGCCGATCCGGGTGCGCAGGTTTACGAGATAATCATGGGTGTCGCGCCGCGCGCTCGCCAGATCGGTGGCCTTGCCATGGCCCGGCACGACATGGCCGGGATCGAACTCCGCCATGGCGTCGAACACCTCGATCCAGCTCGCGATGTTGCGCGCCGGTCCGTTGCCGAGAATACGGTCGACATAGACGATGTCGCCGGTGAACATCACATCACGGTCTTCGAGCCAGACGAAGGCATCGCCCGGCGTGTGGGCGGAGCCGCGATGCATGAGCTGAAAGCTCAGGCCGCCGAAGTCGAGCGTGTAGTCGCTCTCGAAAGTGATGTCGGCATGGGCCGGCCCGGTCCCGGCGAGCCCGTCGCCAAGAAATTGCGCAAGCGCGCTCATCTGCATCGAGCCGCGGGCCTGCTGGTCGGCCACTGCCGCCTCGGATGCGATCACGGTTGCGCCCTGCGCCTGCCAATAGAAGTTGCCGAGCCAGCGGTGATCCTGCCCGCCGGTGTTGATGACGAATCTTACCGGTTGATCGGTGACGCTGCGGATCGCCTCGTGCAGCATTTTTGCGCCCTGGTAAGACCCGCCGGGATCGATCAGCACTGCGCCTTCGCTGGTGACGACGAGGCCGAAGGTTGCGTTGTTGGCAAGGTTTTCCGGGCTGCGCTGCTCGGTCTCGCCGACAATGGCCCAGACATCCTCGGTGACGGGTTGAACCTCAAGCGTCTGTGCCAGCGCGAGTGCGGGAAGGAGCGCAACTGTGGCGGCGGCGATAAGGATCCGGATCATGTGGCCAACCAGCCTTCCAGCTTTCCCGCATCCGGCAGACCGCCGGCATGGACCAGCTTGCCGTCAACCGAGATGCCCGGCGTTGACATGACGCCCGCCATGGCGATGGACTTCGCATCGGTGACCTTCTGAACCTCGACCTCGATGCCCAGTCTGGCGGCGGCGTCCTTGACCATTTTCCCGGTGGTTTCGCATCTGGCGCAGCCGGGGCCATAAATATTGACGGTTTTCATCGTGTCGTCTCCTTCTTCTGGAAAACTGAGATCTGAAAGTCCTGCACCGCTCCCTTTGGAGTCCTGTGGGCAAGCAACTCTGAATGCAGAGGAACCAGCAGCCCTGGCGCGAGATTGGCAAACATTTCGTTCAGTTCAGACGGAGCGTAGCGTTGCACCGGCAAGCCTGAACAGGTGGCGGGACCGGTCGAAGCGAATGTCGAAATGATCGCCACGCCGCCGGGACGAAGCGCCGCATCAAGTGTGCGCAGATAGCTGCGGCGATCCTTGATGTCGGTCAGGAAATGGAAAGCCGCACGATCATGCCAGAGATCGTAGAGCCGATCCGGTTGCCAATCGCGCACATCACCGACAACAAGGGACACCTCGTCAGCACGATCACCCAGCCGGGCCTTTGTGATCGCAAGAGCTTCTGCCGACAAATCCAGAACAGTGACCGGCCCGATCCCCGTATCAAGGCAATGGTCAACCAGTGCGGACGACCCACCGCCGATATCGACCAGCGCCCCACCGGCAGGCATCATCTGGCGCACAAGCCGAAGGGACGCCTCGGGCGTCTCTTCGAACCATGTCAGCGCCTTCGCATCACGTGCCGTGTAGGCGGTATCCCAATGCTGGTTGGTGCTCATGATCTGGGTCTTTCCGGATTACAGAATTGCGTTGAACAGGAAACCGGTGGCGAGGATGCCGCCCGCGACGACCGCGATGAAGACCGCGATCAGCCGCAGCTTCAGCACCTGCTTGAGAATGATCATTTCGGGCAGCGACAGCGCGATCACCGACATCATGAAGGCGAGCGTCGTGCCGAGCGCCGCGCCCTTGCCCAGGAGCGCCTCGACGATGGGGATGACGCCGGCCGCATTGGTGTACATCGGCACGCCCACGGCCACTGCGGCCGGCACCGACCACCAGGCGTCGCCGCCCATGATCTGCAGCATCATCGCTTCAGGCACATAGCCGTGGATCGCCGCGCCGATGCCGATTCCGACCAGCACCCAGATCCAGACCTTGCCGACGATCTCGCGGACCTGCTCAAGGCCGATTTTCAACCGGTCGACCAGGGTCAGCCGTTCTTCCGGCAGATCGCCTACAGGGCCCGCGTTCAATTCGCGCACCCAGTCCTGCAGATGGCGCTCGAGCCCCATCCGGCCCAGAACCAAGCCCGCAACGGTGGCGATGGTGAAGCCGAAGACGAGGTAGATCGTGGCGATCTGCCAGCCGACGAGGCCGTAAAGCAGACCGAGCCCCACAGGTCCGACCATCGGCCCGGCGATGAGAAAGGAGAAGGTCACGCCCAGCGGTATGCCGGCCGAGACGAAGCCGATGAACAGCGGCACCGAAGAGCAGGAACAGAACGGTGTCAGCACGCCCAGAAGCGAGGCCAGCGGGTAGCCCCAGATTTCGCGCTTGCCGGCCAGGATCGCGCGGGTCTTTTCCGGGCTGAACCAGCTGCGCAGCACGCCGGTGACAAAGACGATGCCGGTGAGCAGCAAAAGCACCTTCGGCACGTCATAGACGAAAAAGGCAATGGCCTCGCCGGTATGGCTGTCACGCGCCACAGGGAACAGCGATGTGACCCACTCAGAGAACGGAATCAGCTGGCCATAGACAAGGTAGAGTGCCACTGCCGCCGCAGGAACACCCACATACCAGAGCCAGTCCGGCGTCCGGCGTGGGGGAGCCGGGTCGTAGGTCTCGATGGTCATGCGACCTTCCTTTCGGATAGTGTTTCCGCAGCCAGCACCGCGTCGACCACGCTTGCCAGTTCCGGCGCAAGGTAGGGATTGCGCCGATAGCGCACCCATTGGGCGTCGCGCCGGTCGAGAACCAGACCGGCCTCGCGCAGCACCTTCATGTGCCGCGACATCCGGCTCTGGCTGGCGCCGAGGCGGGCCATCAATTCGCAGACGCAATGCTCACCGCCGTCGCAGACAAGGGCGAGTGCCGCACGGCGGGTCGGGTCGGAAAGGGCTGTCAGTATTTCCTGCATCCAAGGATAAATATGCAGTTTGCCGCATATGCGCCTTGATCCATATCAACGGGAACGCCGGTGACGTTCTCTCGCCGAGTGCAGTCGGATTTTGCAATGAACGGTCCTGCGCCCGGCAAACTGCGATGGGGTCAACCAGAGCACGCCGCCATGGTGTCGCCCCGGCTTTCAGTTGGTGGGCAGCCACTTTCTTGGGGAGTAACCCGCCTTCATCCCGCCGCATCCCGCCACAGTGCCGCAAGCCTTTTTCGCACGACGCGCTTGTCATCCCGGAGCAGGTTCTTGACGATCCCGCGGATCTGCTCGTGCAGGGCGGCCGAGCGTGCCGTCATCACGATGCGCAACAGCGCAATGTCTTCGTCGCTGCCGATGGCGCCGGGATCCGTGACGATCAGGGTTTCGAGGCAGGCGAGATCGTGGTCGTCGCCGAGCGCTTCGCCGGCAATGTCGGCGACATCGGCGCGCAGGCCCATTTCGCCCGGCCAGGCCGGGCTCATGAGCTGCACATGCATGCGGTGATACTTGATGCGCTTGCGCAGCTCGTGCCAGTCGGCGGCCTCGTTGCTGGTGACGGCCGTCTCCAGCGCGATGACGGCGCGACCGTAATTCCTGGCCGTGCCCCTGGCCAGGAGCGCGGTCGCCTTGGACTTGCGCTTGGGCAGCCGCAGCGTGGCAAGCGCCTCGATGCCTTTTCCACAGGTCGAGACTGCGGCCTCGATCTTGTCCTCGAGATCGGTCTCCTCCCGGGTGATGCGATCGAGGCGGTCGGCCAGGCGCGCGCGGATGGCAAAAAGCCTGTCGTGGTTCTCAGCCGTCGCCTGGCTCTCGATCAGATGATCCAGCGTCTCGACCAGCGCCGTGGCGTCGCGCACGGTTGACAGGGTGCGGGCCATGTCGCGGATCCGGGCATTTTCTGCTTCATGGAAATCCGGAACCGCGGCGCGCACCAGCCGAAACAGGCCGCGCAGCTTCTTGAAACGCTTGCGTGCGTCGTGGATTGCCTGGAAGCGGCCTTTGGGCTGATCGCGCATGATCTCGATGGCGCGGTCGTACTGGGTTTCGGCGATGCGCACGACCTCAGTCGTCAGATCCTTGCCTGGGCGGATGCGATACTTCACAGATGGATCCCCTCGGGCCAGCCCTCGGTCGCCAGCACCGCATTGGTCCAGGCCGGATCGCCGGTGACCTCGCGCCCAAGCCAGGCGGGCAGGGGCGGTGTATCGTCCTCGGACTGCATCTCCACCTCGGCCATCACCAGGCCTGCGAGCGTGCCTTCAAAGACGTCGATTTCCCAGGCATAGCCCTCCGACGCGATGATGTGCCGGGTCTTCTCGATGACGCGGCCGCGGCTTGCCTCGACCATCTCGCGCGCATCCGCGAGCGGCACGGAATACTCGAATTCGTCCCGCGTCATCTCCGACACGCCGAGCTTGACGGTCAGCCACGCCTCCTCGCCATCAAGAATTCGCACCCGCACGGAGGTCTCGCCGTCAATCGCCAGATAGGCCTGCACCAGCGTCCGCGAGGATGCTGCAGCATCCCGCCAGTCGTCTCCGACAACCATGAATTTCCGTTCGATTTCCTTGGCCATGGGCCATTGTTGACCGAAATTCGCGTCACATGCAATCGCCAGCATCGCCCGCCTGGGCCAAGCGGTGGAGGCGCACCGGCTTGGTTGGCGCCCGCGCGATCACGCGCTTGGCCTCGAGGTCGAGCTGCACCGCCTTGAGCCACCAGCCCGCCTTTTCGCCACCGGGGAAGAGCTCCTGCGACAGGTGCTTGAGCAATGCCGCCTTGGCCTCGGCCACCGTCATCCCCGGTTCCACATCCGGCAGCACGGCCAGCAGCGCCGCGCGCATCGCCATGTATTTGGCGCGGTCGACCCTCTGGATGTGGTGCGGCGAAGTAATGCTCTCGATTTCGATCCTGTTACCGTTGCCCGACATCAAGTTCTCCCTCCACGTGGAATTTGGGGTTGCGGAAGCCCATCCTCACCCAGGCGCCAAGAAGCCTGGCGAAAAAGCGCAGCGAGTGATGCCTGAGGTTCGGAACATCATCGGGCAGGGCGGAGGGATCGTCCAGATCGCCCGTCATGGTGCGCATTTCCAGCTCCGGTCGCTCGGCGTCTTTCCACAGCAGGCCGTAGAGACTGAGCCAATGGCCGGCTTCAAGTTCGATCCAGACCGGCGTGTTGCAGCAGGTGGCGACGACGCGTTTGGTGCCGGCGCCTGGCGTCAGCCGGAAAGCGCGCAGGCGACTCGCGCCCGCCGCAATTTCGGCGCGGTCCTTGCGCTGCATCACGAAGGGCGTAGCGCCCTTGGCATCGACGATCTTCGGGGCGCCGGGCAGGGCTTCGAGAATTCCGCCCGCCCTGCGGCAGCTCGAACACAGGCACTCCACGCTGGCGATCGGCGGCCCTTCCAGTCGCACTCTCACTTCGCCGCAGGCGCAGGTCACTGTGTGTCGAAGTTCCATGATACTCTCCCGTTCCGAGCATTGATTAGACTGGACAGTCTAGTTTGATTTGTCAAGCAGCGGTGCTATCATAGCGCCAGGCAGAAAGGCGGGGGACATGTCGAACGGGGCAGCCACACGGGTTCAGCGCAGCCGGGAGAAAATCCTGGCCGCGGCCGAGGACGTGTTTCTCCACGCCGGCTTCCTGGGCGCCAACATGGATGCGATCGCCGAGTCCGCGTCGGTCTCCAAGCAGACGGTCTACGCCCATTTCCAGTCGAAGGAGGCGCTGTTTCTCGAGGTGATTGCGGCGATGACCGGCGACGCCGCGCGCACCATCGGCGAGGATGGAGAAGAACGGCTCGATGACCGGCCGGTGCGCGACTATCTCACCGCGGTGGCCATCGACCAGTTGACCGTCGTCATGACGCCGCGGCTGATGCAGCTGCGGCGCATGGTCATCGGCGAGATCGAGCGGTTTCCGGAACTGGGCCGCTCGCTCTATGAAAACGGGCCGCTGGTTTCGATCAGGCGGATTTCGCGGGCGCTGGACCATTACATCGCCACAGGCCAGATCCGCGCCTGCGACCCGGACCGGGCCGCCACCCAGTTCAACTGGATGGTGATGGGCGCGCCGACCAGCGCGGCCATGTTGCTGGGCGACAGCGCTATTCCGTCCGGGCCGGAACTAGAGGCCCATGCGCTGGAGGTGGTCAGGATTTTCCTGTCTGCCTATGCGATGCCGGGCCATGGCGGCGGCTCGTCCGACATGCCCGCCTCTACCTGAACATCGGCGGCCGCGCGTCCACCCAGATGCCGTCCGCCTTTCCGGACTGAGCCACCGCGAACACGGCGGCCATGGAGCGCAGCCCGTCCTCGGCGCGGGGGTACAGGTTGGCGGCGGGGTCCATGGTCCGCCCGTCCTTTTCGGCGCGGATCGCTTCGGCGAGATCCTTGTAGATGTTGGCAAAGGCCAGCGGCATGCCCTCGGCATGGCCGATGGTGACGCGTGTCGTTCGGTCGGCTTCGGGCGACAGACTTGCCTCGCCGCGCTCGATGGCCTGGAGCCGTCCACCGAGCGGCATGTAATAAAGCTGGTTGGGCTGCTCCTGCGCCCATCTCAGCCCGCCCTTCTCGCCGAATACCTGCAGCGTTAGCCCGTGCTGGCGACCGATGGCGATCGACGAGGTCCAGAGCCGCCCGACGGTTCCGCCGTCCATGCGGAAATTGACCATGGCGTCGTCTTCGAGCACACGGCTCTCGATGCAGGAGACGGTGTCGGCGGAGAGTTTTGTCACTTCCTGGCCGGTGACGAAGCTCGCCATGTGCAGGGCGTGAATGCCGCAATCGGCGAATTGCGCCGAGATGCCGGCCTGGGCCGGATCATAGCGCCAGCGCACCCGCGGATTGTCGGCATCGGCCGCATCGGCATGGTGGCCATGGGCGAACTCGGCCTTGACCAACCGGATCCCGCCCAGGTCGCCGCGGGCGACCATCGCCTTCATGTGCCGCACCAGCGAATAGCCGGTGTAGCCGTAATTGACGGCGCAGATCTTTCCCGTGGCGTCAGCGGTGCGGACGATGTCTTCGCCCTCCGCCACCGTCATGGTCATCGGCTTTTCGCAGAGCACGTGAAAGCCAGCTTCGAGGAACGCCTTGGTGATCTCGTAATGGGTGGCGTTGGGGGTGGCGACGGTGACGAGGTTGATGCGGTCGGGGCGGGCGCGTTCGCCCTCAAGCATCTCGCGCCAGTCGCCATAGGCGCGGGACGGATCAAGCCCCAGCCGCTGGCCATAGTCGCGCCCCGCCTCCGGCCGGTGGTCGAGCGCGCCGGCCGCGAACTCGAATTCGCCGTCAAGGCCTGCGCCGAGCCGGTGCGCCGGGCCGATCTGGCTGCCTTCGCCCCCGCCGATCATGCCCCATTTGAGTTTTGTCATGTGAAGGACCTTAGTTGAACCCGATGGATTTCAGATAGTCGCGGTTGGCGGTGGCGTCGCCCAGCGTGTCGGGGTCCAAGAGCGGATCGCAATCCTGCTCCACCGTGCACCAGCCTTCGAACCCGTGCTCGAGCAGGATCTGCCGCACGGCGGGAAAATCGACGTCGCCCTGGCCGAGATTGCAGAAGATGCCTTGCCCGCAGGCCTCGTAGAATCCCGTGCGATTGGCAATCGCCTCAGCTTTCACCTTCGGGTCGATGTCCTTGAAATGCATGTAGGAAATGCGGTCGATATGGCGCTGCATGAAGCTGACCGGATCGAACCCCGCATAGGAATGGTGGCCGGTGTCGAAACAGATCTTGAGAATGCTCTCGTCGACCTCGTCGAGCAGCCGTTCGAGTTCCGGCTCGAAATCGATGAAGCCTGCTGCATGGGCATGAATGCCGACGGTGAGCCCGTACTCTTCCGCGCCGAGCCTCGCCACAGTGGCGATGCGGTCGCTGAAAGCCGTCCATTCGGCCTTGTCCATCTGCTCGGCCTCGCTCGCGCGGCCGGCGGTCGGCGCGCGGCGCGGCGAGATCGAATCGATCAGCACCAGATGCTTGGCGCCATGGGCGACCAGCGCCTTGCACGTCCTTACCGCGCCATCCATCACGTCGTCCCATTGCGCCGGATCGTGGAAGGCGCGGAAGACCACGCCGCCGATCAGCTCCAGCCCGTGCTCGTCGAGCGCCTCGGCGAGGATCGCCGGGTCCTCGGGCATGAAGCCGACGGGGCCGAGTTCGATTCCGGTGTATCCGGCGTCCGCGCATTGCTTGAGCACCGTGCGCCAGGGCGGGTTACGCGGATCGTTCGGAAATTCCACACCCCAGGAGCAGGGCGCGTTGCCAATCTGGATCGTCATTCAAGTTACCCTTGTGCCTGCTAGGTTATTGTTGCGCGGCTCAGCCGATGGTCTGCCATGATCTTGTCTCGGACGAGGCAAAGGCCGCCGCCACGATCTCGTTGACGGCATGGCCGTCGCGAAAGGTTGGCCAGATCGCTTCGCCGGTCTCGATGGCGCGGAGGAAGTCCCGCGCCTCGATTGTAATCTGGTCCTGGTAGCCGGTGCCGTGTCCCGGACCCTGGCAGAAGGGAAGAAAATCGGGATGCGCCGGGCCGGTCAGGATCTTGCGGAACCCCCGCACCGCTTCCGGCTCGTCCATGAGGTAGAGCCACAGCGCGTTCTGGTCCTCCTGGTCGAAGCGGATCGCGCCCTTCGTGCCGGTAATCTCGTAGGCGTAGCCCATCTTGCGGCCCGTGGCGATGCGGCTGAAATGCATGCTGCCCATCGCGCCATTCGAAAACCTGCACATCATCTGGCCCTGGTCGTCATTGCTCACCGCGCCGCCCGGCCGCGTCGCGTGCACGGTCTCTACCTCGGCGATCAGCGAGCGGATTGGACCGACAAGCGCCAGCGCCGCGTTGATCATGTGCGGGGCAAGGTCGCCCATGGTGCCGTTGGCGCGGCCGTCGGTGCGCCAGTTGGCGGGCGTCTCGGGGTCGGCCAGGAAATCCTCGGTGTGCTCGCCGCGAAACCAGGTGATGGCGCCGATGGCGCCCTCAGTGATCAGCTTGCGGGCAAACTGGCTGGCGGGCGTGCGGATATAATTGAAGCCCACCATGTTGGCCACGCCGCTTTTCTCGGCCGCCTCCACCATGGCGCGGCTGTCGTCCAGCGAGGCGCCCATCGGCTTTTCGCACAGCACCGGCTTGCCGTCCGCGAAGGCGGCTTCGGCAATTTCGCGGTGGGTGGATTGCGGCGAGGCGATGACAATGGCCTCCACCTTCGGGTCTGCCACGAGTGCGCGCCAGTCGGGTGCCGCGCGATCGAAGCCGTAGGCGGCGCGGTAGCGCTCGGCGGATTCGGGCGAGGCGGCCGAGACCATTTCCAGCCGCGGCCGGAGCCTCGTGTCGAACACCGCGCCGACGCTCGCCATCGCCACCGCATGGGCCTTGCCCATGTAGCCGCCTCCCACGATTCCGATGCCGATGTCCGTCATGCTCGAGCCCGTCTTGAAATTCAGTTTGCAACCGGTTGCAAAATAAGTATCCTCGGAATCGGAGTTTCGCAAGCGGCATTTTGGCGCCCGGGAAAATCGGGTTGCGTCTGCCGCGGGCCAAGGGAGGATACAGCGCTCATGAGTGACGGGACCGTTCGCCTGACGGTGGGGCAGGCCATTGTCCGCTATCTCGCCAATCAGTTCATCACCATCGACGGCGAGGAGATGCGCCTGTGCGGCGGCGGCTTCGGCATCTTCGGCCATGGCAATGTCACCTGCCTGGGCGAGGCGCTGTACGAGCATCGCGAGGCGCTGCCGCTCTACCGCGGCCAGAACGAGCAGAGCATGGGTTTTGCCGCCGCAGGCTACGCCAAGCAGTGGCTGAGGCAGCGCTTCATGTTCTGCACCGCTTCCGCCGGCCCGGGAACGGCGAACCTGCTGACGGCGGCCGCGCTGGCGCATGCCAACCGCCTGCCGATGCTGATGCTGTGCGGCGACGTGTTCCTCACAAGGCTGCCCGATCCGGTGCTCCAGCAGCTCGAGCATTACGGCAATCCGGCGATGGGGCTGAATGACGCCTTCAAGCCGGTCAGCCGCTACTGGGACCGTATCACCCACCCGGCGCAGATCATCCAGACGCTGCCCGCGGCGATCGCCACCATGCTCGATCCGGCCGATTGCGGCCCGGCGTTTCTGGGCCTGCCGCAGGATGTGCAGGGCTGGGCCTATGACTACCCGGCGGAACTGTTCGAAAAGAAGCTCCATCGCATCCGCCGCCAGGCGCCCGACGCGGACGAGATCGCCGACGCCGCGGCGCTGATCGCGTCGGCGAGCGCACCGGTGATCATTGCCGGCGGCGGCGTGCAGTATTCCCGCGCGGACGAGGAACTCACCGCTTTCGCCGAATCCCGCCAGATCCCGGTGATCGAGACCATCGCCGGGCGCGCCAACCTGCTCAATGATCACCCTCTGAATATCGGTCCCGTTGGCGTCACCGGGTCGGACAGCGCCAACACGATCGCGGCCAAGGCCGATGTCATCATCGCCATCGGCACGCGGCTGCAGGACTTCACCACCGGATCGTGGACCGCCTTCGACAAGGCCGCCAGGATCGTCTCGATCAATGCTGCGCGCCACGATGCGGCCAAGCACCTCTCGCTGCCGGTGGTGGGCGACGCGAAGCTCGCGATCAGGGCGCTGGATGCCGCGCTTGGGCGCTATCATTCGCCCGTCGGCTGGACCACGCTGGCCCAGGCCGAGCGCAAGGACTGGGACACCTATGTCGAGGCCAATGTGGCCCACGGCAACCGGCCCAACTCCTATGCCCAGGCCATCGGCGTCGTCAACGCGCTGTGCGATCCCCGCGACCGCGTGGTCACCGCTTCGGGTGGTCTTCCCGCCGAAGTCACCGCCAACTGGCGCACGCTCGACATCGGCACTGTCGATGTCGAGTTCGGCTTCTCCTGCATGGGCTACGAGATCGCCGGCGGCTGGGGCGCCCGCATTGCTCAAATGGAGCGCGAACCGGACAAGGACACCATCGTGCTGGTGGGTGACGGCGCCTATCTCTTGATGAACTCCGACATCTATTCCTCGGTGCTCACCGACAAGAAGCTGATCATCCTGGTGCTCGACAATGGCGGTTTTGCCGTCATCAACAAGCTGCAGACCAACACCGGCAATGAGAGCTTCAACAATCTGATCGCCGATTGCCCGACAGTGGCCGAACCTTTTGCGGTGGATTTCGAGGCCCACGCGGCGTCGATGGGCGCGATTGCCGAGACCGTGGCCAATCCGGCGGAGCTGGGCGAGGCCTTCAAGCGCGCCAAGGCGAGCCAGAAGACCCACGTCATCGTCATGAAGGTCGACGCCTATGAGGGCTGGACCACGCAAGGCCACACCTGGTGGGAAGTCGGCACGCCCGAGGTGAGCGCCAATCCGAAGGTCACGGCCGCCCACAAGGAGCAGGAATCCAACCGCTCCAGGCAGCGCAAGGGGGTGTGAGATGAAACGGTTTACCGCGGAAACGGCTGATCCCGACACGATCGTCGCGGAATTGCTCCATGGCGGCGGTGCCGTCGCCATCTCCGGGCTGTTCACGCCCGAGGAGATTGCCGAGGCCCGCGCCATCGTCATGGCCCATTCGGAGAATGAGAGCGAGAAGGTCACGCATTTCCAGGGCGCGGCCGAGCAGGAGGGCAAGATCGCCCTGCAGCGCCGGGTCTGGAACCTGCTCGCCAAGGGCGAGGTGTTCTCAAGGATGGCCGCGCATCCGGTACTGATGGAGATCCTGCGCAAATTCCTCGGCACCGAATTCATCATGGGCTCGATCGCCGCCAACCGGATCCTGCCGGGCGGGCCGGGGCAGGAGCCGCATGTCGATTATCCCTACTGGGACTTCCACAGGCCCGAGACCCATCCGGTCGGCTTCAACGGCTCGTTTCCGATGAATGCCCAGGTCTCGGTGATCCTCGATCCCTTCACCGAGGAAAGCGGCGCCACGGCTTACGTGCCGGGAAGCCAGAAAGAGTTGCGCTATCCCACTACTGAAGACCGCTTCTACGAACGCTGCGCGCGGATGCTCGGGCAACCCGGCGACGTGGCGCTGTTTTACGGCGTCGCCTGGCACTGCGCCATGCCCAACCGCGCCGATCACGACCGCAGCGCCATCCTGATCCAGTACCTGCCCAAATGGGTGAAGCCCATGGAGGACATGCCCGCGGCCCTGCCGCAGTCCTTCATTGATGCGGCAAGCCCCGACATGCGCCAGCTTCTGGGGCTCAACTACCCCTATCCCGAAGTGCTCGATGCGGCGCGGGCCGGCAACGCCGAGGGGCGGGCATGAAGGTGCTTGAGGGAATAAGGGCGCGAAATTTTCTGGTGATCGGCCGGGTCGGCATGGATTTGTGCCCCGATCCTCCCGGTGTGCGCACCCGGGATGCAAGTTCGATGATGGTGGCGATGGGCGGCTCGAGCGCCAATATCGCCGCGGGCCTGGTCAAGCTCGGCTGCAAGGCGGCGCTGGTGACCAAGGTCTCCGACGATGCGGTCGGCTGGTATTGCCTGAACCAGCTCGATCACTACGGCGTCGACCGGACGCATGTGAAGAAGATCACGGGCGAATGCCGCACCTCGCTTGCGGTCTACGAATCCCGGGTGGAGGAGCACCAGAGCGTCATCTACCGCAACAATGCCGCCGATTTTCAGATGAGCATCACGGATGTCGAGGTGGTGGATTACGCTGCCTTCGGCGCGCTGATCACGGCGGGAACCGTGTTTGCCGCCGAGCCGTCGCGCTCGGCAGCGTTCCGGGCGTTCGAACTGGCGCGCGCGGCCGGGCTGCCGGTCATCTTCGATATCGACTACCGGCCCTATTCCTGGCCGTCGGCCGAAATTGCCGCCGACGTGCTGTCGCGCGCGGGCGCGATGGCCGATCTCATCGTCGGCAATGACGAGGAATTCGGCTTCATGGCCGGCGGGCTTGACAAGGGGCTCGCCAAGGCGCGCGCGCTGGCGGGTTCAAGCGCGGCCCTGGTGGTCTACAAATTGGGGCCCGACGGCGCCGTCACCTTCTGCGAGGGCAGCGAGATCCGTACCGGCATCTTTCCCGTCCAGGCGCTCAAACCCACCGGCGCAGGCGACAGTTTCATGGCCGGTTTGCTGTCCGGGCTCTCCGAGGGCCGCGCCATCCGCGACGCCGTGCTGCGCGGCTCGGCCTGTGCGGCCATCGCCGTCTCAAGGCCCGGCTGCGCGCCCGCCATGTCGACCACTGCCGAGCTCGAGGATTTCCTCTCCACCCATTCCGGCCCGACGCCTGTCTGAGCCACTGTCGCCCGAAAGGACCAGAACCCATGCATATCGCGCCCTATGACAACAAGAACCGACCGATCGTCGATGTGGAGAGCGCCTGCGTGCCGCTCAACTATTTCAACATCGTCAAGCTGAAGAAGGGCGAGGCCTTCGAATACCAGGTGCCGGGCTACGAGACATGCATCGTGCCGGCCACCGGCACCGTCGATGTCGAGATCGAGGGCGTTGCCTTCAAGGCGCTCGGCAATCGCGGCGTCGATGTCTGGGACGGCGAGCCGGAGGGCGTCTATGTGCCGGTCGGCGCAAAAGTGACCATCGTCTGCGTGTCGGACCAGACCGAGACCTTCATCGCCGGGGCCAAATACGACACCGTGCTGGAGCCCTTCGATGTCCGCGCCGACGGGCTCGATCTCGTGCAATACGGCTCCGACGACACCAAGACCCATCGCAAGATCAAGCACATCCTCGGCCAGAAGCATCACGGCAAGGTCGGCCGTCTGCTGGTCAGCGAGCTGTTCACCGTGGGGCAGGGCGGCTGGTCGGGGTTTCCGAGCCACAAGCACGACACCGACCGCCTGCCCGACGAGACCCGGCACGACGAGACCTACAATTTCCGCTTCCGGCCCAATCACGGCTCCGGCGTGCAGATGCTGCAGCGCGAGGACAACAAGCCGGGCGACGCCTACCACATCGTCGACGGATCGACGATCTGCCTCGACAAGGGCTACCACCCGTGCTGCGTGCTGCCGGGCTACGAGATGTATTATTTCACCATCCTGGGCGGTCTGAGCCAGCGCTCTCTGGTGCAGTATTTCCAGCCCACCCATGCCTATCAGATCGAGACGATTCCGGGCATCAAGGACATGGTGGCCAAGTTCAAATGAGCATCGCCACGCTCGCCGAGGTGCTGCAGCCGGCGCTCAGACAGGGTTATGCGGTGGCCGGCCTGGTGACGCTCGGCTGGGAGGACATGCGCGCCTATGTGGCCGCTGCAGAAGCCGAGGGCGCGCCGGTGATCCTGCAGGCTGGGCCGTCCTGCCGGGCGCACACGCCGCTGCCGGTGCTTGGCAAGATGTTCCGCCATCTGGCTGAAAACGCCTCCGTTCCGGTCGTGGCCCATCTCGATCACGGCTACACGTTCGAGGAATGCCAGGAAGCGCTCGACAGCGGCTTCACTTCGCTGATGTATGACGGGTCGCGCAAGCCGATCAGCCAGAACATCGAGGAGACCGCCAGGGTCGCCGAAATGGCGCACAAGGCGGGCATCTCCTGCGAGGGCGAGATCGGCTTTGTCGGCTATTCGGGCGGCGAGGGCTCGGACGGCACCGATCCCGAAGAAGCCGCGCGTTTCGCCCGCGAAACCATGGTTGACGCCATGGCGATCTCGGTCGGCAATGTACATCTGCAGCAGGACAGGGAAGGCGGGCTCGACGAGGCCCGCATCCGCGCCATCGAGGCGCTCACCACTGTGCCACTGGTCATTCACGGCGGCTCTGGCGTTCCCGTGACCCAGCGTGCGGCCCTTGCGCGTAGCTCCAGCATCTGCAAGTTCAACATCGGCACGGAACTCAGGATGGCCTTTGGCGCGGCATTGCGCGAGGCCGTGGGCCGCGATCCCGCCCGCTTCGACCGGGTGACGATCCTGAAGGACACCCATGACCCGGTGATGCAGGCCGCCCGCACCGTCATCCGCGCGCTCGGCGCGCCGCAAAAGGACATTTGACCACATGATCAATATCGGACTTCTGGGTTGCGGCCGCATCGGCCAGGTTCATGCCGCCAGCCTGCAGCACATCGACGGCGCCCGCGCGGCAGCCGTCGCCGACGCCTTTCCCGCCGCCGCCGAGGCGCTGGCGGCCAGGACCGGCGCGAAAGTCATGACGAGCGACGCCATCATCGCCGATCCGTCGATCCAGGCCGTCGTCATCGGCACACCGACGGACACGCATTTCGACCTGATCGAGGCGAGTGCGAGAGCCGGAAAGGCGATCTTCTGCGAGAAGCCGGTCGATATGTCGGCCGACCGGATCCGCGAGCTGATCAGGATCGTCGAGGGCGCGGGCGTGCCGTTCCTCACCGGCTTCAACCGCCGCTTCGATCCCGGCTTTGCCACGCTTCAGGCCCGCATCAAGGCCGGCGATATCGGCGATGTCGAACTCGTCACCATCCTGTCGCGCGATCCGTCCCCGCCGCCGGTCAGCTATATCAAGAGCTCGGGCGGCCTGTTCCGCGACATGATGATCCATGATTTCGACATGGCGCGGTTTCTGCTGGGCGAGGAGGTGGTGCGGGTGTTTGCCACCGGTTCGGCGCTGGTCGATCCGGCCATCGGCGAGGCGGGCGATGTCGACACCGCGGTGGCCGTTCTCACCACCGCCTCGGGCCGCATCTGCCAGATCTCGAATTCCCGCCGCGCCACCTATGGCTACGACCAGCGGGCCGAGGTGCACGGCTCGCTCGGCCTGCTCAAGGCCAACAACGTGACTGAAAACAATGTCGAATTCGCCAACGGCGCAGGCTTCAACACGGCGCCTGCGCAGCATTTCTTCCTCGAACGCTATGCCGGCGCCTACCGCGCCGAGATGCTGCATTTCATCGACTGCCTCGCCACCGGCACGGCTCCGTCGCCGGGCATTCACGATGGCCTCAAGGCCCAGATGATCGCCGATGCGGCGGCGCAGTCACTGGCAACGGGCGTCCCTGTGGATCTGGATTGACCCTGCGAAATTGAAAACGCCTCCGGCCGTGAAAGCCGGAGGCGCATGGTGCTGAAACACCTTGGAGCTTTGTTGCCTTGGTGCGATACGCCCTCAGGCGGCCTTCATCGGTTGCGGCTGCTCGCCCTTGACGCTCTTGCCGACGGCTTCGAGCGCCCAGGCCTTGATCTGGGCCTCGAGTTCCTCGTTGCGCTGGCGCAGCGTCTCGATCTGGCTGTCGACCTGTTCGCGCTCGGCCTGATGGATGGCGTCGAGCTGGTCCTGCAGCTCCTTGTTGCGGGCCTTGAGTGCTGCATTGTCCTGGCCGGAGAGCGAATCCACCTGGTTCTGCAGGGTGAGGATCTGCGACGTCGCCTTGGACTGGAACTCGATGAGATCGGCAATCTGGGCCGCGTGGGCGATCGCGGCAGCGTCCGCGTCGGATTTGGGGGCCAGGAACATTGCCGCGATGGCAAGCACAGCAAACAGCGGCACCAGCGCGATGCTCATGCCCGCAAGCGTGCCAAGCAGTCCCATATGCCCGACATCGAACATGGCCGCAAAGAAAAGGGTTGCAATGATCGTCGCCGTCACGGCGAGGGCTTTCGACACCATGCCCATCATGCCGCCTGAGGCGTTCGCCGATTTGGCCTTGTTGGTTTTGGGGGCTGCCACATCTCACTCCTTGCGCGATAACCAGACGAGGGCTGGCCGTGACCGGCGCGCCACTGGTCCTGGTCCGCGCCAAGGGGCGGGATGTCCGGACACGCCGTTCTGAATTTGGTTTGGACCATGCCGGGATCTCACAGGATCGCGCCGGCGGCGCGGACCCGCATCATGCCGTCCCCGAAAGGATGTCCGCAGGATCAACCCTACCCACACGGCTTTAAGGAAAGGTGAAAACCGCCATGTCCGCCTGGCGGTTTTGTCATCGCCGTGTCCGAAATCCGGAATGGTGCCGCCCGGGCGTGGGCGGCCTGACTCAGATCCGGTCGATATTGTCCGGATTGTCGAGTTCGTCGACGGAGGAGCCCGGCGCGCCGAAGCTCGACCTGAGCTCCATCCGGGCCATCTTGATGAGGTAGGACAGGAACTTGTTGTCGGTGTGCCGCGACAGATCATAGGCGCCGGCAAGCAGGCCCTGTATCTTCAAGAGCGTGAGTGTCTCTTCGGTGCCGCCCGGTTTGCCGCTCATCGGCTTGCCTCCATGATCGGGCGTTGTGCCGGTTCGAGGAACGGCAGCTGCGCGCCGTTGCGCACCAGCAGCGACCTGTCGACCGAAGCGTGGATCCGCCCGGTTTCGAGCGCCCTCTCATTGACCTCGATATAGGCCACCAGGCACCAGTCGCCCGACAGCACCCGCGGCATGCCTGCAGGGACCACCTTCCAGCCCATGTCGAGCCAGCGCTTGAGCAGGTATTGCTGCAGCACGCCGCCGACATGGGTGATGCCTTCCTCGACGCAATATTCCATCACCCCGCAGAACATCTGGCCGAGAATCCCGGTCGAGCCGACGCCGCGGTATTCGGGCAGCACATAGGTGCGGGTCCAGTCGGCCCAGTCCTCGCGCCTCGGAAGCCCGATGTTCTCGCACATATGCGGGAATTCCTCGGAAACGAGGTTCGGCAGGCTCGTCGGCATCAGCCGCGCCGAGGTGACCACCCGGCCCCCGAGCATGCCGAGCATGTAGGTTGCCTGCGGCGTGTCGAAGGGATCGAGCTCCAGCCCGTCATCGCTGATCGGCACCCAGCGATTGGCCACCGCGTAATAGTCATGGCGACGGCGGAGGAATTCCTCGAACTCGCGGTCGTAGAGATGCCTGTTTTGCGTGTTCACGACGTGCGCTTCAATCATCCTTCTTCCCCTTTTTCCTTGAGGGGAAAGGATAGGCGGCCTTGCTATTTGATGTCGCCTAGCTGATCCGCCAGTTGACCAAGCGTGATCTCACCGTGTTGAAGTGCCCGCACAACGGCGTGGGTGGTGTTGGAGGCGTTGAGCTTGGCGCGGATCTGCGCGGTATGAAACCGCACGGTCTGTTCGCTGACATTCAGGATGACCGAGATCTCCCAGCAGGATTTGCCGGCCGAGGTCCACAGCAGCACTTCGCGTTCGCGCGCCGTCAGCCTGCCGCGTTCGGGCTGCTTGCGCTCGCGCCGCTCGATCACCGAGGAGGTGTAGATCGCCATCAGATTGATCGCGCCGCGGTCGCGCGGGCTCAGCATGAGTTTCTCCGGGCCGCCGAAGGACATCACCGACAGCCATTCGTCGCGGGAAAACAGCGGCACCACATAGCCGTCCGCCAGGCCGTGCTCGGCGGCTTCGCCGGCAATGCGGGCGGCGCCGTCGCGCGCGGTAAAGCGCGGGTCGACCTCATCCCAGACGAAAGGCTCCACCCTGGAAAACACCTGCTGGCAGACCGCATCGGTCCGGGCGTAGTCGCCCTCGACATAGAGGCTCCACCAATCCTCGGGAAACCGGTTGGTCTTGACCAGCGGTGCGATCGAACCATCGCTGGCGGGCAGGCCGGTATAGATCATGTGCTCAAAGCCGAAACCGGCAACGACCTCTAAAAGATCGTCAAGCAGCGCCTCGATCGACGCGTGTCCGTCGACCCGCTCGATATATTCGAAAACCGCTGCGTCCCGCGAACTCATGGCTGCAGCCGAAACTTGAATTTTCTCTGTTTGGTCAAAAGCACCCTGTCCAACGACTGTATCCCACAAAATCATAGGGGCATTTTACGCGCCGAGATGCAATATTCCCAAACCACCCCGTTGACTGCCCCACGGCAAGTCTAGGCTGTTTCACTGTGGAAAACGATAGGGAATCCCGGGTCAGCCGGATGTTTCCTGATTTTAGGGCCGCCCCGCGGCGCGGACGTGGCCGGCGCCAGGCAAGCGTCATGGATATGTGCGTTCAGTGATCGGCGTCGCCTCGATCAGGTCCTCGATGGCCGAAACCAGCACGGTTTCCGCCGGGTTCATGCTGCGGCGCGGGTTCCTGACGAGGAAGATGTCGGCGACAGGCAGTCCCGCATAGGGTGGCAGCGGCCACAACAGCCCGGCCTCGACATCGCGGTGTGCCACATGGACGGGCAGGGCGCCGACGCCGATGCCGGCGACGATCATCCGGCGGACTTCCGGCAGATTGGCGGAAATGCCCTTGATCTCGGGATTGAGCAGCGCGCGTTCACGCAGTTGCGCCAGCAGGAACAGCGGCCCGCTCTCGACCTCGGTCTGGAACGAGACCGAGTTTTCGCCCTGAAGTTCGCTGAGCTTGATCTGGGTCCTGCCGAACAGCCGGTGCCGCGGGCCGCAATAGAGCGCGAAACGCTCGCGGTACAGCGGCACGGCGGTGAGCGCCGGATCGGGATCGCGCATCAGGCAGATGCCGAGCGTCGCCCGGTTCTGCCTGACCCGGTTGAGCACCTCCGAGCTTTCGGCCACCGACAGCGAGTAGGTGACGCCCGGATGATCCGCATTGAACTCGTAGAGAACCCGGTCGAGGTGCGGGGAGACGACATGGCTGGTCATGACGATGTTGATATGGCCGCTCACGCGTCGCTGCGCCTTGTTGATCAGGCCCGGAATCTGCGAGACCGCGCCGAACAGCGCGTTGCATTCCTGGTAGAGCACCTGGCCTGCCTCGCTCACGGCGAAATTGCCCGGGCGGCGGTCGACCAGCGAGACGCCGACGGTGGTCTCGAGCCGCTTGAGCGCGCTCGAGATCGTCGGCTGGGTCACGCCCAGGAACTCGGCGGCGCGGGTCAGACCCTTCTGGTCGACGACGATCATGAAGGTCCGGAGCAGGTTCCAGTCGAGGTTCCAGGGAAAGCGCTGTTCGTAGGGCTGCATCATAAATCCTGTTTATAGTTGGGATAGATAATATTTGTTTGATCCATAGTAAACCGCCATGCGACACAATCGTCCAGGACTGATGTGGCAGAGGCCATCTCCCGGACGAGCGCACCGGTCCGGCAGTTCAACGAATCAAGCTGGAACAGAAAAGGGCGTCACATGAACGCATTTACAAAGATCATTGCGACCGTGCTTGCAGCCGGGTCGTTCGCCTTCATCTCGGCCGGCCATGTCGCCGCCGACGAACTGGCCACCATCAAGGAAAAGGGCGTCATGCGCATCGCCATGAGCGGCGCCTATCCGCCCTTCAACTTCGTCAACGAGCAGAACGAAGTGGTGGGCTTCGACGCCGCCATCGGCGCCGAGATCGCCAAGCGCATGGGGCTTGAGGCGGAAATCGTCACCACCGCCTGGGACGGCATCATCGGCGGTCTCCTCGCCAACAAGTACGACGCCATCGTGGGCTCCATGTCGATCACCGAGGAGCGCCTCAAGGTGGTGGATTTCGTCGGCCCCTACTATTCCACCAAGCGGGCGATCTTCACCAAGGCCGGCTCGCCGATCACCAGCGTGAGCCAGCTTGCCGACGCCACCGTCGGCGTGACGCTCGGCGAGACCCATGAGCAATGGGCGCGCGAGCAGGGCTATGAGGTCAAGACCTACAAGGGCCTTCCCGAGCTGCTGCTCGAACTTGAGAACGGCCGCGTTGACGCCATCATCGCCGATTCGATCGCGGTGATCCTCGCCGCCAAGGAGAGCGGCCGCGATCTGGTGGCGCTCAACGATCTCGAGACCGAGTCCGTCGGCGCCGGCATCGCCATCCGCCAGGGCAATCCCGAGCTCAAGGCCGAGATGCAGAAGGCGCTCGATGCGATGCAGGAAGACGGCACCTATGTCGAGATCGCCAATGAATGGGTCGGCGGCGACATCCGCTGATCTTGTAGGAATTTCTCCCCTCGCGCGGCGGTCAGGTCCCTGCGCGGGGGGCTTTTTTCAGGGTAGGATCGCCTGCGGCATGCAGGCCCGCGAGGACAAGACGCGATGAAGACGAATTACGGCCAGTTGACTGTCGAAGAGGTCCGCGAGGCGGACAAGGACCGGGTGGTCATCCTTTCGGTCTCGGCCACCGAGGACCACGGCAACCACATGCCGCTCGACACCGACACGGTGCTGGGCATGGCGGTGGCGGAAGGGGCTGCGAAGCTCGCGCCCGAGGACATCCTGGTGATGCCGCCGATACCCTACGGCTTCAACGAGCACCACAAGGATTTCCCGGGCGTCATCTGGATCGAGCCCGAGACACTGATTTCCTTCATCACCGACGTCACCAAGTCGCTGGCCCATCACGGTTTCCGCCGCATCCTGCTCCTGAATTCGCACGGCTCGAATCATCCGGTGCTGGATCTGGCGGCGCGCAAGACGGTCATCCAGTCGGAAGTGCTGTGCGTCTCGTGTTCCTACTGGAACCTGATCTCCAGGGAGATCAACGAGATCCGCAAGTCCGAGCTCGGCGGCATTGCGCATGCCGGCGAATTCGAGGCGTCGATCTACATGCACCTGCATCCCGATCTGGTCGATCTCACAAAGGCCACCAAGCAGATTGCTCACAATCCCGGCTCGAAATTCTTCAATCTCGATCTCGCCGGCGGCGGGGGCAAGGCGATGCTGATGCGCTGGTGGTCGTCGGTCTCCGAGGACGGCACCATGGGCGACCCGACGGTGGCGACAGCCGAGAACGGCAAGCTGTTCCTCGACGCCGCGATCAACGCGACCGTCGAACTGGTGCGCGAAATCCGCGCCCTCCCGCTCTTGCCGCGCAAGGACCATCACTGAGCAGTGCCCGGCATCACGGCGACACGGGGGAGGAGACGCGCTTTGGATACAGATTTGATGATTCGCGTCTTCCCGTTCTTCCTGAAGGCGGCGTGGGTGACGATCCAGCTTTCCGTGCTGTCGTGCCTGCTGGGGCTCGCCTGCGGCGCGCTCGGCGCGGCGGCAAGGCTGTCGCGCTCGCGGGTGCTGCGGTTTCTGGGGGCCGCCTATGTCAGCGTCATCCGCGGAACGCCGGCGCTGATCCAGGTCTTCATCCTCTATTTCGGCGGCCCGCAGATCGGCATCCAGCTTGAAGCCTTCGAGGCGGGCGTGCTGGCGCTCGGCTTCAACATCGGCGCCTATATGACCGAGACCATGCGCGGCGCCATCATCTCGGTCGACCGGGGGCAGAACGAGGCGGCGCGGACGCTGGGGCTGAGCCGGTTCGAGACCTTCCGCTCGGTCACGCTGCCGCAGGCGCTCCGGCTGATGATCCGGCCATTGGGCGTCAACATCAACGGCCTGATCAAGGGCACGGCGCTGGTCGCCGCCATCTCGGTCGTCGAGCTCACCTACACCGCCCAGCGCTACATCGGCTCGACCTACAAGCCGTTCGAGATGTTCCTGCTCGCCGGCGTCCTCTACATGGCGATCATCTATGTCACGGGCCTTGGCGTGAACTGGCTCGACCGCCGGGCGGCGCTCAAATGACGGCGTTTCACCCGATCATCGGAGGCTGTCATGGGTCTTGATTTCACCGTCGTCCCGCCCTTTGCCGGAGCGCTTCTGACCGGCGCGTTGTGGACCATCGCGATTACCGTGTCGGCGGCGATCCTGAGCTTCTTCGGCGGCATCGTCTTAGCCGTCATCGCGCTCTATGCGCCGCTCGTCATCCGGCTTCCTTTCCGGCTGTTCGCCTGGCTGTTCATGGGCACGCCGCTGCTGCTGCAGCTGTTCCTGATCTATTTCGGCCTGATCCAGATCGGCGTCGACCTGCCGGCCTTCGTCGCCGGCGTCATCGGGCTGGGTCTGCATTTCGCGGTCTACAATTCCGACATCATCCAGGCCGGCATCCGCGCCGTCGATGTCGGCCAGTACGAGGGGGCGCGCACATTGGGGCTGAGCCGCATCCAGACGCTGCGCAAGGTCGTCGTGCCACAGGCCATCCGCTCGGTGGTGCCGCCCATCGGCAACAACATGATCGCGCTCCTGAAGGATTCGGCGCTGGTCTCGGTGATCGGCGTGGCGGAGCTGACCCTGTCGTCGCAGATGGCGATCTCGCGCACCTTCCGGCCGTTCGAATTCTATGTCGCGGCTGCCGCCTGCTACTACGTCATCAACCTTGGCCTCGAGGCCGGACTGCGCCGCATCGAACGGCGCATCCAGCTCGCCCGCTGAGGCCCGGAGGGACACCCATGACCGACAGACCCATCATCGACATCAGGCATGCCGCCAAGAGCTACGGCACGCTCGAGGTGCTGAAAGACATCAGCCTGAAGGTGCAGAAGGGCCAAATCGTCGCCATCATCGGGCCGAGCGGTTCGGGCAAGTCGACGCTGCTGCGCGCCATCAACGATCTCGATCCGCTGACCTCGGGCGAGGTCTGGCTCGACGACATCCAGGTCAACAAGAAGCTGCCCAACCGCCAGTACGAGGCGCATATCAATGCGGTGCGGCAGAACATCGGCATGGTGTTCCAGCACTTCAATCTGTTTCCGCATCTCAACGTCCGCGAGAACATCACGCTGGCGCCGAGGATGCTCAAGGGCATCTCCAAGAGCGAAGCGGACCAACTGGCGGTCGAGCAGTTGAACAAGGTCGGGCTTCTGGACCGGATCGACTACTACCCCTCGCGGCTCTCGGGCGGGCAGAAGCAGCGCGTGGCGATTGCCCGGGCGCTCGCCATGAAGCCCAAGGTGATGCTGTTTGACGAAGCCACCTCGGCGCTCGACCCGGAACTGGTCGAGGAGGTCAATCTGGTGATGAAGCAGCTGGCCGAAGAGCACATGACCATGATCATCGTCACCCACGAGATGGGATTCGCTCAGGACGTGTGCGACCGCGTGCTGTTCATGGACCAGGGCGTCGTCGTCGAGGAAGGCCCGCCGGAGGTGATCTTCAAGAAACCGGCCAACGAACGAACCAGGAATTTCCTCCGCAAACACCTCAAAGGACAGCATTAACGTGAAGACCAGCGGCGCGGACCTCAAGTCCAATCTCTTCTACCAGTCCCGTCTCACCCGGCCGATGCTCGACCGGTCGGAGGGCATCTATCTCTATGACACCACGGGAAAGCGTTACCTCGACGGGTCGAGCGGCGCGATGGTGTCCAATATCGGCCATTCCAATCCCAATGTGCTGGCGGCGATGAAGGCGCAGATGGACAAGGCCACCTTCGGATACCGGCTGCATTTCCAGAACGAGGCGGCCGAAAAGCTGGCGCGGATGACGGCGCAGCGCATGCCCGAGGAGCTCGACCGGGTGTTCTTTGTCTCGGGCGGCTCGGAGGCGGTGGAAAGCGCCATCAAGCTCGCCCGGCAGTACACGCTGGCAATCGGCGAGGCGAGCCGCTGGAAGGTGATCTCGCGGTTTCCCTCCTATCACGGCGGCACGCTCGGCGCGGTTGCCTTGACCGGCTACGACCCGCTGACCAAGCCGTTCGAGGCGATGTTCCGGCCGATGCCGAAGATCGCCGCACCGCTGTGCTATCTCGACCGCGACAATCTCTCTGATCACGACCGCGGGCTCAAATATGCCGACATGCTGCGCGACGAGATCATCGCCCAGGGCCCGGAGACGGTGCTGGCCTTCATCATGGAGCCGGTCGGCGGCGCCTCCACCGGCGCGCTGGTGGCGCCTGACAGCTATTACGGCCGCATCCGCGAGATCTGCAACGAGTTCGGGATTCTGCTGATCTATGACGAGGTGATGACCGGAGCGGGCCGTACCGGCACCTTCGTGGCCTCGGAACACTGGGGCGTGATCCCGGACATCGTCGCCCTGTCAAAGGGCTTTGCCGCGGGCTATGCGCCGCTCGGCGCGATGGTCGCCAAGAACGCGATCGTCGACAAGGTGCTCGACGCCGGCGGCTTCATGCACGGCTTCACCTATGCCGGCAATCCGCTCGCCTGCGCCGCCGGCTGCGCCGTGCTCGGGGAAATGGACCGGCTCGGTCTCGTCGACAATGCAAGGGTGATGGGCGACCTGCTCAAGTCTGAACTCACCGGGCTGATGGACCGCTATCCCTTCATCGGCGACGTGCGCGGCAAGGGCCTGCTGCTCGCCTTCGAGCTTGTCTCCGACCGGGAGACCATGACGCCGCTGCCCAAGGGGCTCAACGCCTACAACCGGCTGGTCGATCTGGCTTACGAGCGCGGCCTGATCATCTATTCGCGCCGCACCCGCGGCGGCCATGAGGGCGATCATTTCCTGGTCTGCCCGCCGCTGATCATCACGCAAGCGCAGGTCAGTGAGATCATCGGCACGCTGATCGAGTGCCTGGACGCCATGGCCGCGGAAATGAACCTGCCGGTGACCGGATAATGCCGCTTCTCGACAAATCCACGTGCCTCACCGAGGCGATCGCCCGGATCGGCGACGGCGCGCGCGTGATGATCGGCGGCTTCGGCGTGCCCGGAACGCCGTTCACGCTGATCGAGGCACTTGTGCGGCAGGGCCCGAAGAACCTCACCATCATCAAGAACGACGCCAACGAGCCCGGCATGGGCGTCGACTGGCTGCTGTGCGCCGGCATGGTTTCGCGCCTTATCACCAGCCATGTCGGGCTCAATTCGAATGCCGTCCGGATGATGAATGCGGGCGAGATCGAAGTCGAGTTCGTCGCCCAGGGCATTCTCGCCGAACGCATCCGCACCGCCGGCGCAGGCCTCAAGGGCTTCGTCACCGACATCGGCATCGGCACGCTGCTCTCCGAAGGCAAGCAGACGGTGGAGATGGACGGGGCGACCTTTCTGATCGAGCCCGCGCTCGAGGCCGATTTCGCGCTCGTCCACGCTGCCCGCGCCGACACCTTCGGCAATCTCGTCTACGCGGCGACCGCGCGGAACTTCAACCCGCTGATGGCGATGGCGGCCGAGTGCACCATCGCCGAGGCCGAAATGATCGTGGAGATCGGCGGCATTGATCCGGACGCGGTGCACACGCCCGCGCCCTTCGTCGATCACCTGGTCGCCCTGCCTGAACAGCTGATGGAGGTCTACGGTGTCGTCCAGCGCTAAGCACAGAATGCTCGCCCGCGCCGCGCGCGACATCACGCCCGGCATGACCGTCAATCTCGGCATCGGCCTGCCCACCCAGGTGATGGCCCATGTCGCCGCCGATTGCCCGGTCTGCCTGCATTCCGAAAACGGCATCGCCGGCGTCGGCGGCCTCACGGCGCCGGGGCAGGAGGACCGCAACCTGATCGACGCCGGCGGCGGCTACATCACCTGCGCGCCCGGCGGCGCGTTCTTCGACAGCGCCGTCTCCTTCGCGCTGGTGCGGGGAGGGCGGCTCGATCTCACGCTTCTTGGCGCCTTCGAGGTCGCCGCCAATGGCGATCTCGCCAACTGGATCATCCCGGGCAAGTCCGCCGCCGGCGTCGGCGGCGCCATCGAGCTGGCACAGAAGGCGCGTCGTGTCGGCGTGCTCACCACCCACACCGACAAGCACGGCAATCCCAAGATCCTCGAACGCTGCACCCTGCCGCTGACGGCGGTCGGCTGCGTGCACCGGATCTACACCGACATGGCGGTCTGCGATGTCGAGCCCGACGGCTTGCATCTCATTGAGCTGGCCGAGGGCGTGACGCTGGCTGAGGTGCGCGCGGCCACCGGCGCGCCGCTGATCGCGCCCGACGGACCGATCCCGACATTCTAGGAGTAAGACCCATGATCAACCCCGACGACGAAACCGCGATCCTCAAGTCCGTCGACGCCGTGTTCGACCGCGAGATCGAGTTCCTCTCCGAACTCACGTCCCACCCCTCGACTCGCGGCAACGAGCAGTCGGCGCAGGACTTCATGGCGGCCGAAATGTCCGCGCGCGGCTATGATGTCGATCGCTGGCGCATCGATGTCGATGACATCGCCCACCTGCCGGGCTTCTCGCCGGTGATCGGCGCCTACGACGACGCGGTCAATGTGGTGGGCACGCGCCGCGCTTCTGGCCAGGGCAGGAGCCTGATCCTCAACGGCCACATCGACGTGGTGCCCGAAGGCCCGCTCGACATGTGGGAGACGCCGCCCTATGCACCGCGAATCTACGACGGCTGGATGTATGGCCGCGGCGCCGGCGACATGAAGGCGGGGCTTGCCTCCAACCTGTTCGCGCTCGACGCGCTCCGTCACATCGGCCTCGCGCCCGCGGGCAATGTGTTCCTCCAGTCCGTGGTCGAGGAAGAATGCACCGGCAACGGCGCGCTCGCCTGCCTGCAGCGCGGCTACAAGGCCGATGCGGCACTGATCCCGGAACCGTTTTCCGAGCAGCTGGTCACCGCGCAGGTGGGCGTGATCTGGTTCCAGGTCCATCTCAAGGGCATTCCGGTGCATGTCGCCTATGCCGGCAGCGGCTCCAACGCCATCGAGGCGGCGATCCCGCTGATTTCGGCGCTGCACGACATGGAGCACCGCTGGAACGATGTGGACCGCCGCCATGACGATTACGCCGGCCACAGCCACGCGCTCAATTTGAATATCGCCAAGATCGAAGGCGGCGACTGGACCAGCTCGGTGCCGGCCTGGTGCGTGTTCGACGTGCGCATGGGCCTGTTTCCGGGCCAGGACATCGGGGACGCCAAACGCGAGATCGAGACGGTGCTGCACGACGCGGCGCAGTCGCATCCGTTTCTCAAGGAGAACGCGCCCGAAATCGTCTATCACGGCTTTCATGCGCAAGGCTACGCGCTGTCCGAGGATCGCTCCGAAGGTGCCGCCCACGCCATCTCCACGCTGGAGCACGCCCATCACACCGTCACCGGCTCGGCCCTCGACAAGATCGCCATCACCGCCACCACCGACGCCCGCTTCTTCGGCCTCTATGCCGACACGCCCGCCCTGGTCTATGGTCCCCGCGCCGAAGCCATCCACGGCTTCAACGAGCGGGTCGAGCTTGAATCCGTCCGCCGGGTGACCCAGGCGACCGCGCTGTTCATCGCCAAGTGGTGCGGCCTCGAAAAGATCTGAAAAGGATAGTCTCATGCGCGACGCCGTCATCGTCTCCACCGCCCGCACCCCCATCGGCAAGGCCTATCGCGGCGCCTTCAATCTGACCCAGGCCCCGGTCCTGATGGCCCACGCTATCCGCGCCGCGGTTTCCCGCGCCGGGCTCGAAGGCGGCGAGATCGAGGATTTCACCATGGGCTCGGCGCTCACACAGGGCACGGCCGGCGTCAACGCCGCGCGCCACGCGGTGATCGCCGCCGGTCTTCCCGTCACCGTCGCCGGCGCCACGATCGACCGGCAATGCGCCTCCGGCCTCTCGGCGATCGCCCACGCGGCCTACGAGATCCTGCACGAGGGCGTCGACATCGCCATGGCCGGCGGCGTCGATTCGATCTCGCTGGTGCAGAATGCCCACTGGAATGCGCATGCCTACCGCATCGCCTCCGTGCCCGACAGCTACTACATGAGCATGCTCGACACCGCCGAACTGGTGGCCGCGCGCTACGGTGTGAGCCGCGAGGCGCAGGACCGCTATGCCTTCGAGAGCCAGCGCCGCACGGCCGAAGCCCAGAGAGCCGGCCGCTATGACGCCGAGATCGTCGCGATGGATACCGTCAAGCAGGTGACCGACAAGGCGAGCGGCGACGTCACCGAGCAGGCGGTCACGCTCTCGAAGGATGAATGCAACCGCCCGGACACGACGCTCGACGGGCTGCAGTCGCTCCAGCCGGTGCGCGGCGAGGGCAAGGTGGTCACCGCCGGCAACGCCAGCCAGCTCTCCGACGGCGCCTCGGCACTGATCGTCATGTCCGGCGACGAGGCCGCGCGGCGCAAGCTGTCGCCGCTCGGCATCTTCCGCGGCATGGCGGTGGCCGGCTGCGCGGCGGAAGAAATGGGCATCGGCCCGGTCTTCGCCATCCCGCGCCTGCTGGCGCGCCACGGGCTCAAGACCCAGGACATCGACCTGTGGGAAATCAACGAGGCCTTCGCCTCCCAGCTTCTCTATTGCCGGGACACGCTCGGCATCGATCCCGAAAAACTCAACGTCAATGGCGGCGCCATCTCCATCGGCCACCCCTACGGCATGAGCGGCGCCCGCATGGCCGGCCACGTCCTCATCGAGGGCCGCCGCCGCGGCGCCAAGCTCGCCGTCGTCTCGATGTGCGTCGGCGGCGGCATGGGGGCGGCAGGATTGTTCGAGATCTGTGGGTGAGGCGAGGGTGATCAGGCCCCGCTGCCTGGTGGCCAAATCCTGCCCGGTACGCGCGATCCCCAATCCTCCGTCATTCCGGCCCCCGCGCCGGGATCCAGCCACGGCGCGGCCGCGCCGTGAAAGACTCGGTTGCGTTCAAGGACTTGGTCGCGCTGGATGCCAGCCTTTGCTGGCATGAGGGCGGTTGAGAGCCTGCCTCTGCAATCGACAAGTGGCTGCCGTTGGCGAAGTCTGTCAGCCGCCCGCGGTCAGCAGGCCCGTTCAGCCGCCTGCTTCAACGCTTCCGTCGTGTCTCCCCCAGAACCTCGATGACCGCGGCCCTGACTTCCTCGTCCTGGGCCAGCACGGCCTGGCTCAACCGGTGCAGCCGGTCCCTCGTGGCGTGGAGCTGGTCGATGAGGTCGAGCACCACCGGCAATGTCTCCTCCTCGACCTCCATGTCGAAGCGCAGCGCGCAGATCAGCCGCACGCGGGCGATTTGGACATCGTCGAGGCGTGTGACCCCGTCATCCGCTTCGGCCACGATCAGGGCGGCATGGATCCAGCGCTCCAGATCGGCGCGGTCGAGCTCGGGAACCAGCGAGGTGATCTCTTCGAGATTTTTCATGACAGCATCTCCTTGCGGGGCTTTTGCACGTGCCTGGGCGTCCAGCCTTCCAGGAAGGCCGCAAGCTCCGGTTCGTCGCCCTCGGGCAGCACCACCTTGAGCGTGACATAAAGGTGCCCGCGCACGCCGGTCTTGGCGTTCTTGATGCCGCGGTCCTTGAGGCGCAGTTTCGAGCCGGTGTTGGAGCCTTTGGGGATGGTCAGGCTGACGGCGCCGGTCAGCGTCGGCACCTCGATCTTCGCCCCCAGAACGGCCTCCGTGAGCGTCACCGGCACCTCGAGAAGCACATTGTCATCCTTGCGCACGAAATGCGCGTCCGGCTCGATATGCAGCTCGATATAGGCATCGCCCGCCGGTCCGCCGTTGAAGCCGGGGCCCCCCTGGCCCTTGAGCCGCAGTGACTGCCGGTCCTCGGCGCCTTCGGGAATGGTGACGTTCAATGTCTTGCCGTCGGGCAGCTGCAGCTTCTGCACGCCACCCACGGCCGCCAGACGGAAGGGAACGCGGAGCGTATAGGAGACGTCCTGGCCGCGCGCCTTCATCGCCGAGCGCCGGGCGCCGGCGCCCATGCCGCCCCCGCCAAAGGCCCGGGCAAAGAATTCCTCGAGATCCTCATGGCTGGCAAATCCATCCTGTGCGGCATGGCCCGAGGCGGACGGGCCTGCATAATCGCGATAATAGCGCTGCTGCTGCGTCTCGGCGCCGGTGGCGTCGATCTCGCCCGCATCGAAGCGTCGTCGCCGGTCCTTGTCCTTGAGGAATTCGTGAGCGCCGGAAATTTCCTTGAAACGGGCCTCGGCCGCCTTGTCGTCGGGATGCAGGTCCGGATGATGTTTCTTGGCGAGCTTCTTGAAGGCGGCCTTGATTTCCGCATCGCTCGCCGTTTTCTTGACGCCGAGGATCTCATAGGGATTTTTCATTGGGTTCGCTCCGGCATTTGGCATGGCATGGTCGCATAATCTGGTCGCACAGCTGATCTCGTGACTTGGGCGGGTGCTGCGCCTTGCGCGGTCCCGCGCGTGGCAAAACCGCACGCAACAAGGCCGCGACAGCGCCCCGATTGCATATAAGACGCCAAGGGCCGTCAAAACACCTGCATGATCAGAAATTGATTAGGCACCAAAGGCCTGTGCGTCATTGCGCTTGATCAATGCGGCTTCTCGTGAAGCGCGACACGACGCACCGATCAGCTCCCAGACAGGGTTTGTATCACAAGATGCATCAGGCTGAAAAATGGTGGGCGCGACAGGGATTGAACCTGTGACCCCTGCCGTGTGAAGGCAGTGCTCTCCCGCTGAGCTACGCGCCCGTCGCCAAGGCCCGCCAAGGCGGTGCGAACGGTTGGAGCCGTATAAGCGCTGCGCAGGGCAGGCGTCAAGCGGCAGATTGGCGATCTTGCGGCTTGTGTGCGTCCGCGTCAGTGCTGCCGCACGCCGCTTGCGATCAGGCCCGTCACCATATCGGCGTCGAGTTCATCGAAATGCGCGATGATGATGTCGGGGTTGAACTCAGCCACCGGCTTGTCGGAATAGCCGAAGGGGACGGCGATCGCCGGCACCTTCGCATTCTGCGCCGCCAGGATGTCGTTGATGCTGTCGCCGATCATCACCGCGTTCGCGGGACTGGCCCCGGCTTTCGCGATGGTGCCCAGAATATGGTCGCCATGGGGCTTCTTCACCTTGAAGGTGTCGCCGCCGGTGATGGCGACAAAACGCGCGGTCAGCTCCAGGCTGTCGAGCAGGCGCAGCGCCAGAAGCTCGGTCTTGTTGGTGCAGATCGCGAGTTTCATGCCGGCGGCGTCAAGCCGGTCGAGGGCCGCCATCAGCCCCGGATAGGGCAGGGTCTGTCCCGGCATGTGCGCCGAATAATGCTCGAGAAAGGCCTCGAACGCGCTTTCGAGCTGTTCGGGCGAGGAGGGATAGGCGTGATGCTCCCAGGCCCGTTCGATCATCACCTTGGCGCCCTGGCCCACCAGCCAGGTCATGTCCTCGAACGTCACGGGCGCGAGCCCGTTCATGTCCAGCACGTGATTGAGGCTCGCCATCAGGTCGGGTGCCGTGTCGAGCAGCGTGCCGTCGAGGTCGAAGATTACCAGGGGAGTGGTCATGCGGGCTCCGGATCAGGCGATGATGATGCGGGCTCAGTACCGCCTGATCCCGGGGGTGGCAATGGCGGGCGCGCGGCTTTTGCGCCGAAGGATGGCCTGGCGGCGCGGGTCACCGCCCTTGCCAAGCGCGGCAGGCGCCAGCAATATGCAGCGCGACGCATCTTGAGCGGTTGGCGGGACGGCCCGCCGGGCGCGCAATGCCCGGGCCGTGACGCCCGCACTCGGGCTTTGCCTGCCGCATCTTCCATGCTAACAGGCGGGCCGGTATCAACAACGATGGAAGCTGGCATGGACGCCCGGCAACTCAAAATCGCAGCAGCTCAAGTTGCACTCGACCATGTCGAGGACGGCATGCGGCTGGGCATCGGAACCGGTTCGACCGCGGATGAATTCGTCCGCCTGCTGGCCGAGAAGGTGGCGGAAGGGTTTTCCATCCAGGGTGTCCCGACGTCGGAGCGCACGGCGCGGCTGTGCGTCGAGCTCGGCGTGCCGCTGTTTTCGCTCGACGAGTTGCCCGAGCTCGATCTGACCATTGACGGCGCCGACGAGGTCGATGGCGCGCTCGGCCTGATCAAGGGCGGCGGCGGTGCGCTGCTGCGCGAGAAGATCGTCGCCTCGGCCTCGGCCCGGATGATCGTCATCGCCGACGAGACCAAGCTGGTCGAGACGCTGGGCGCCTATCCGCTGCCCATCGAAGTGGCGCCGTTCGGCCTTGCCGCGACCCGGATCGCCGTCGAGCGGCTGGCGGCACGGCTCGGCTTGAGCGGCGAGATCGGCCAGCGCCCGGACAAGGACGGACCCTACCTCACCGACGGCGGACATTTCATTCTCGATGCATCTTTTGGCCGCATTCCGGATGCAGAAGCTCTCGCAAACGGGCTTGCGGCCATTCCCGGCGTCGTCGAACACGGACTATTTCTCAACATGGCGGATGCCGCGATCATCGCCTCGCAAAATGGCGCGCGGACCTTGCTGGCGAAGGATTAAACAGGAGTGAAACCGAACATGACTAATTTCACCGGTCTCAAACGTTTCGGCGCGGGCTTGATCGTGGCGTCCAGCCTCGTGATGGCAGGCCATTCGGCGCAGGCGCAGGAACTGAGCCAGGAACACCTCGCCGCCGCGCGCGCCGCCATCGCGTCGCTCCAGTCGACCGACCAGTTCGACGGCGTCATCCCGGCGGCCGCGGAACAGCTGAAGACCGAACTGATTCGGTCCAACGCCGATCTGCAGGAGGTCATCAGCACCACGATCGACGAGGAAGCGCTGAAGATCGTCCCGCGCCGTTCGGACCTGGAAAAGGAAGCCGCGCAGATCTACGCCAAGGCCTTCACCCAGGAAGAGCTCACGGCGATCACCAATTTCTACAATTCCGCGCCCGGCAAGAAGCTGATCGAAAATGGCCCGCTGGTGACCCGCGAATTGATCAAGTCGGCTGAAATCTGGTCGTCCGGGGTCGCCCGCGACCTGGCCCGGAACGTCAATGCGGCCTTGCAGGAAAAGATCGGCGCACGTCCGAAGGTGACCGGTGAAGATTCGACCGAAAGCGCGCCCAAGCCCTGATCAGGCGGCCTTGATGGTCAACGGGCCGAATCCGCCGGTATCCTTCTGGCATGGCCATCTTCACGCCTTCACAATGCCGTGTTGGCGCATGCATTTCAAAAGCCCGGACCGTTCCGGGCTTTTATTTTTGGCCTGTATGGCTACATAGGGACGGCCACCGCCGGAACCCGGTGTTCCGAGCCACCCTGCCGTTCCCGCTGAAGGAATTCCGCCCATGACCGAATTTGATTATGACCTGTTTGTCATCGGCGGCGGTTCGGGCGGGGTGCGCGCGGCGCGGCTGGCGGCGGGACTCGGCAAGAAGGTGGCGATCGCCGAGGAATTCCGCTTCGGCGGCACCTGCGTCATTCGCGGCTGCGTGCCGAAGAAGCTGCTGGTCTATGCGTCGCAGTTTCACGAGCATTTCGAGGATGCGCGCGGTTATGGCTGGAGCGTCGGCGACACCGCCTTCGACTGGCCAACGCTGATTGCCAACAAGGATCGCGAGATCGACCGGCTCGAGGGGCTCTACCGCCGCGGCCTGGAGAATGCCGGGGCGGAGATCATCGCCTCGCGCGCCGAACTCACCGGGCCGAATTCGGTGCTGATCAAGTCGACCGGCAAGACCGTGACCGCAAAGCACATCCTCATCGCGGTCGGAGGGCGCGCCAACCCGCATGCGGCGCTGCCTGGGCATGAGCTCTGCATCAGCTCCAACGAGGCATTCCATCTCGAAGAACTGCCGAAGGCCGTCCTGATCGCCGGCGGCGGCTACATCGCGGTCGAATTCGCCAATATCTTCCACGGGCTCGGCGTGGAGACAACGCTGATCTACCGCGGCCAGGAAATCCTGTCGCGCTTCGACCAGGACATGCGCCGCGGGTTGCATGTGGCGATGGAGGAGAAGGGCATCCGCATCCTCTGCCACGAAGTGTTCTCGAAGATCGAGCGCGGCGCCGACGGGCGGCTGATCGCGCACACTTCGGCCGGCAAGACACTCGCCGCCGACCAGGTGCTGCTGGCGCTCGGCCGCGATCCCAACACCGACGGGCTCGGGCTCGAGGCGGCAGGCGTCAAGACCGGCCACAAGGGCGAGATCCTGGTCGACGAGTTTTCTCGCACCAATGTCGAAAGCATCTATGCCGTCGGCGACGTCACCGACCGGGTGCAGCTCACCCCGGTGGCGATCCACGAGGCGATGTGCCTGATCGACACGCTCTACCAGGACCGGCCGACCTCGCCGGATCACGACATGATCGCAACTGCGGTGTTCTCGCAGCCCGAGATCGGCACGGTGGGGCTGTCGGAAGACGAAGCTTCGACGCGCTTTGACGAACTGGAGATCTACCGGGCCGAATTCCGCCCGATGAAGGCGACACTCTCGGGCCGGGCGGACAAGATGATCATGAAGATCGTCGTCAACGCGGAAGACCGCAAGGTGCTCGGCGTCCACATTCTCGGCCACGAGGCCGGCGAGATGGCGCAGCTCTTGGGCATTGCGCTCAAGGCCGGCTGCAGCAAGGACGATTTCGATCGCACCATGGCTGTCCACCCGACCGCCAGCGAGGAACTGGTGACGATGTACCAGCCGAGCTACCGCGTGAAGGGCGGCGAGCGGGTGTGAGCGGCCGCTCGGACGCTTGAGCCGGCCGCGGCCCGCGCAAGAGCCAGGCGAACAGCCGGTGGGTCCATTCCAGGCCTTGCCATTCCTCGGCCTCGAGCGGGTCGGCGAAGGCGTCGCGGGGCCGGACGGGTCGGCCATGCTTCCAGATCATCATCCATGCCAGCTGCATTGTCCCGCCTCCTGCGTGTTGCGATGATCCACAGATAGACGCGTGATGACCCGATCTGTAGCGGCAGGATTGAAACGGGCGTTTCAGCGATGAAAAATGGTATTCGGGCGCGCCGCTCCCTATCTTCGGAACAATCCAATGATGCTTCACGGAGCCTGCCATGGCGGACGCCAACTGGGATGATTTGCAGCTGTTCCTGCAGGTGGCGGAGCAGGGCGGGCTGAGTGCGGCGGCCGCCAGCACCGGGCTCAGCGCCGCGACCATCGGGCGGCGCATGCTGGCGCTTGAGCGCGCTCTGGGCCGGTCCCTGTTCATCCGCAGCCAGCAGGGTTATCGGCTCGCCCATGACGGCGAGGTTCTGCTCGAACGGGTGCGGGTCATGCGCCAGGCGGCTGACGGCATTGACGAGTGGCGCGGCGAGGCGTTCGCGCTGCCGATTGTCTCCATCGCCACCGAGCCGTGGCTTGCGCCGTTCGTGGCCGGAAACATCGGCTCGATCCGGTCCGCCTCGGATGCCTTCCGGCTTTGCGTCAAGACCGCCGAGGCCGATCTCGACATGACGTTTCGCGCTGCCGACGTTGCGGTGCTGGGCATCGAACCGGTTTCCGGCAATCTCGCCAAGCGCCGCAGTGTGATGCTGCGCTATGCGGCCTACCGGTCCCGCGCCCAGAGCGACGCGCCTGATCTGCCCTGGATCTCGGTCGGCACCGAGTCCGCGCGCTCTGTCTGGGAAAAGTTCGTGTTCGAAACCCATGAGTCGCGGATCATGACATGGACGAGCGAGGCGCGCCTTGTGGAAGCCCTGGTGCAGGCGGGCGCCGGGCGCGGCGTCCTGCCGGTGTTTGCGGGCGACGCCAATCCGGCGCTCGAGCGCGAGGGCGAGATTATCGCCACCCTCGACCATCCCCTGTGGATTGTCGCCAATGACGACGATCGCCGCCGGCCTGAGGTGCGGCTGGTCATCGACCGGGTGGCCGAGCTGTTGGCGCGCCATGCCGCCCGGTTCCACGGCTGACGCGGGCTGTTGGTTGTGCCGCCATCGGACATTCCGCCCCGGCCCCGAATCGGTGTCAGACTGGCGCCATGAACCGCGACGCCTTCTTCCATCATCTGACCGTCACCGATCCGCACCTGTTTTCCGACGGCATGACGGCCGCGCAGCGGACAGGGCTCGAGACCAAGCTCGATGTCTGGGCGAAGTGGTATGCGGCCGATCATCCGCTGACGTTCCTTGCTGCCGCTCTCGGGCAGATCTTCCGCGAGACCGGCGGACGGATGGAGCCGGTGCTCGAGGCCTTTGCGCCCGACCGCAAGACTTCCGCCGATCGGCTGCAGAAGGCCTTTGACGCAGGCCGGCTCACATGGGTGAAATCGCCTTACTGGCTGCCTGACGAGACCGGCCGCCACCCGGTGGGGGGCGGCGACATCCAGCTCACCCACCGCCGCAACTATGTGAACGCCGAGGACAAGCTGTTCGCGCGCTTCCGCGTGCGCGTGCCGCTGTCTCAGGATTACGACCTGATCCTCGACCCGGTCGTCTCCGCCCATGTCGCGTTTTCGGGCATGATCGAGGGCTGGTTCCGGCCTTGCAGGCTTGCCGATTTCTGCACGCCCGAAGGGCTCGACTACCGGGCCGCGCGCGACATCGTCAACGGCGACACGGGCCATGTCGGCGACGAGATTGCCCGCAACTGCGCTCTCTTCGAGGCCGCGCTCAGGGCGGCGGGCGCGGATCGCGATTTCGGTCCAGAGGAGGCGGATGTGGACTGGCCGGCGCTTCGGCGGTGATCCTGCAGGGTGCGGATTATCTCATGGTTTCAGAATCTTGCGGCCAGGTCCGGGCAAGGTGATTCAGCGCGTTCATGCGCTGAATCACCTGTGGGTGCGACAACCTACTTGCTGTCGACACGGGCGTGGGCGCCCGCATGCTGCTCGAGCGCCTGGCAGGCTTGCGTCCAGGCCGGATCGCCGGGATAGAACGCCGATCTGAGATAGGCCCAGCTCATCCGTTGGGTGATGGCGAGGCGTTCGGGATCCTCGTCATCGGTCTCCTTCGCGTCATGGCCGGAAATGCCGCCCAGGCCGTGCTTGCCGCCCTTGAGCGTCAGCAGCGCCGTGGCTCCCGGGCCGTGCGTGTAGGGATCGACATGCCAGTCGGCGCCCCGCGTGGTTATATGCGCGTTCTCGTCGGCGTCGCCGACCACCACCAGAGTTCGCGTCGTCATGGGGGCGAAATCCGGATTGAGCGCGGTGTAGTTCTCGCGGGCGAAGTCGCTCAGGCTGTCGCCGCCAAGGCCGGGGGCTGCCAGCAGCACGCCGACCTTGATGCGCGGCTCGATCAGGTTCACGTCCGTTGCATCCGGGTCCTTGACGTCGGTGAGTCGGGCGCCGAGCAGCATGGCCACGGTCTGCCCGCCCATGGAATGGCCGATGGCGGCGATGCGTCCATGGTCGAGCCGGCCGGCAAGGGCAGGGGTCATGGCCTCGATCTCGTCCAGCCTGTCGATAATGGTCTTCATGTCCTGAACGCGGGCGCGCCAGAACAGCGGGCCTCCGGGCGCATCGGATGGAAGGCCCGCGACCCTGGAATTGAGATGGGTCGGCTGGATCACGGCGAATCCGTGGGCGGCGTAGAACTGGGCGAGCGGGCCGTAGCCGTCCTTGGAGGGAATGTAGAGCGAGGGGCCGTGGCCGTGCGACAGGAGGATCACCGGCAGGTCCGTGCCTGTCGCGGGCGCAGTGATCCGCATCTCGAGCGGAAGGCCGCGATCCGGTGCGTCGAGCGTCACCGGATTTATCGACAGGGTCTGGACGGAGTCATGCAGCGGAATGCGAGCGGCGTCCTTGATCAAATTGTTCATGGGGTCTCTTCCTTTTTTGGGTGGCGAGGGAGTCATCCTTCGCCTATATGATTGAAACGGAACAATGGTCCGTCTATAAGCGGAGCATTGATCCGTTTGCAGCCCTCATATACGGAACAATGTTCCGTTTAACAAGAGGCAGACTGATTTTTGGCCGATGGCCGATGGCCGATCACGGAGACGCATGGTGACGGAGAAGCTGGAAGAAACGACAGGCGAGGCGGCAACGCCCAGGCGAGCCATCCGCGCCGATGCCCAGCGCAATGAGGACGCGGTGCTGGAGGCGGCCAAGGAAGTGTTCGCGGCTTCCGGCGTCGATGCGCCGGTCCGCGAGATCGCGGCCCGCGCCGGCGTCGGCGTCGGCACCCTCTACCGGCGCTTCCCTAACCGCTCCGATCTGGTCGCCGCCGTCTTCCGCCGCGAGGTCGACGCCAGCGCCGTGGAGGCCGCAACGCTTGCCGCGGCCCATCCGCCCGGAGAGGCGCTCTGCCTCTGGCTTCGGCGCTACACGCGCTTCATCGCCACCAAGAAAGGGCTGGCCGCCGCGTTGCATTCGGGCGATCCTGTGTTCGAGGCGTTGCCGGCCTATTTCCGCGAGAAATTCGAACCGGCGCTCACCTCACTGCTCGAGGCCGCCGCCGCCGGCGGCGAAATTCGCGGCGACGTCGCAGCCTATGATCTTTTGCGCGCGGTCGGCAACCTGTCGGTGGCGTCGGGCGAGGAGGGCGACCAGCACACGCAGCGCATGCTGGAGCTGCTGATCGACGGCCTGCGCTTCGGTGCGGCGAAGCCGCAGAAGCAGCCCGGCCCGCCCGCTTGACTGTCCGGCGATGCCGGGCAGATTGCTTTCAAGTGATGGTTCAGGCATCTGGATGGCATTCCGGCTGCAAGGGCCGTCTCGTTGGCTGAAAGGGTCAGGCAATCATGCGCAAGATCATCGTCACATGTTTTCTGATGATCCTGTTCATCTCTCCGGCACGCGCTGAAGGCTGCCCTGACTTCTTTCGCTTTGTCGATTTCGGCAGCGAGGCGCCGGACGGGACGATCCACCGGGGAGGCCCGACCTATCGAGCCGAAAGTCTAGGCGGTGAGGCGCTTCTGATCCGGGAACTTACGGTCTGCCGCCGGTTGGCCAACCTGGCTGTCGACGGGCGCGGCAACCCGATTCCGGTTGTCACCAGCATCGACTACGACCCGGAGAAAACAGCGATCGGTCTGACGGAGTTGCGCCTGGCGAGTGTGGAAGACGTCGTTTCGGAAACCGAACGCAACGCCGCCCGTCACCGTGAAACGCTTGACCAATCGCTTGCGGCGATAACCCAGGGGTCGAGTTTTCTGTGCGCCCGCCTGTCTGCCGCCGCCACCGTCAGTTGCCAGTTGATCTCGCCCTTCGGCGGCAACCTGGCTCTTGTGGTCTATTGTGAACCGACGGAATGCAGAATGCCGGGTCTCGCAGTCAAGGCGCATGTCATTGCAACGGCCGCATGGCGCCCTTCCCAGGACACATGGAGCGATACCGAGGCCCTGGCATCGGAGATTGCCGGCAAGGTTCAGCAGGTTCACGATTTTCTGGCGCCCTTGTCGTCGTGACAGCGTGGCTTTGCACCGCGGGCAGTTCACGTCGGATCATCAGGACCCAGCCAGGGGCTTGATATGCTGCCGCACCCAGGCGGTGATCTGCCCGGTGTTCATCGCCCCGGCCTGGCGAGCGACCTCGCGGCCCTTGTCAAACAGGATGATCAGCGGAATGCCGCGGATCTGGAAGCGGCTGCCCAAAGCCTGGTGCTGCTCGGTGTCGAGCTTGGCGAAACGCACCGCGGGCGCCACCTCGCGGCAGGCCGCGGCGAAACTCGGCGCCATAGCCCGGCACGGGCCGCACCAGGGCTCCCAGAAATCGACCAGCAGCGGCACCTCGTCGGTTTTCAGATGCCTGTTGAGCCGCGCCTCGTCGAGCTCGAACGGGGAATCGGGAAACAGCGCCGCCTTGCAGGCCCCGCAGGTGGGCTTCGCGCCGAGCTTGGCCGCGGGGATGCGGTTCTTGGCCTGGCATGACGGGCAGGTGAGGTAAAGCGTATCGGTCATTTCCGTCTCATCAGGAACTGGCTGTGTCCAGGTCGACGATGTCCTCGGTCGGTTTGCTGTAGCCCGTGCCGACCAGCGAAGGCAGCGTGTGCAGATGCACGCCCTCGGCCTGATGGCCGGCGAGGATGGCAAGCGCGCGCTGTTCGTGGATCTCGTCGCGGGTGCGGACCCAGAGCAGCAGGCCGCCGGCTTCCAGTTGCGCTTCAAGCCGATCTGCATGGGCGGCTCCGAGAAGACCGGCCAGCACAGTGCCGATGGACCCACCGATGCCGCCGGCGATCAGTGCCGCGGTGGCGGCGGCGGCCAGCGCGCCGCCGGAAGCGACGACGGCCGCGCCGCCGATCATGGCGGGCACATAGACCAGAATGCCGATCACCGCACCCATGGCGTCACCAACCGATTCGGTTGCCACATAGGCGGTGGTCGGCGTCTCGACACGGTCCTCAAGGTCGCGGGCCGAGACATAGGATTCATGCAGCTTCTCTTCAATCGCGGTTTCCGAGGCCAGGATGCTAAGGTCCATGCGGTCGAAGCCCTGAGACAGCAGATCGTCGATCGCCGCCTGCAGATCCTTCGCATCGTGAAAAATCCCCACGGCTTCGGTGGTGTTGGAATAGGCTGACAGATCGGTCATGCGGCGTCCTCCTTGGTCTGATGGTCCATTGGTACCGCATGGGTCGGCGGCGGCCATGACATCGATCAAGACCGGCAGGATTTCCACGGCGCTTATCTGAAGGGCTGCGCCCTCACATAAGCCGCCGGAGCCATTTCATCTTGGTCTCGCTGAACGGCGCATAGCGCAGGGCCACATCGAACCATTCGGATTTCACAAGCACACTCTTCCTATGGCTGAACGTGTCGAACGAGGCGCGGCCGTGATAGGCGCCCATGCCGCTGGTGCCGACACCGCCAAAGGGCAGGCCGGGCACCGCCAGGTGCATCACCACATCGTTGATGCAGACACCGCCCGAGCTGGTCTCGTCGAGAACCCGCTCGCGCACCGTGCGCGAACTGGAAAACAGATAGAGCGCCAGCGGCTTGGGCCGGGCGGTGACGAAGGAGATCGCCTCCTCGATTGTGCGGTAGGTGAGCACCGGCAGCACCGGGCCGAAAATCTCCTCGCGCATCACCGGGGATTGCGGATCGACCCCGGTCAGAACGGTCGGCGCGATGTAGCGCGTCTTGGCATCGCTCTCTCCGCCCGCGGCAATCTCGGCGCCGGCGATCAGGTCGCGGACGCGGGCGAAATGCTTGTCGCTCACAAGTCGCGGATAGTCCGGGCTCGCCTTCGGATCCGGGCCGAAAAAGTCGGTGATCGCGGTCTTGAGCCCGGCGATGAAGCTGGCGGCCGCCTTCTCCTGCACCAGCACGTAATCGGGCGCGATGCAGGTCTGGCCGGCATTGAGGAACTTGCCCCAGGCCAGCCGCCTGGCGGCCAGGCCGAGATCGCAATCGGCGTCGACGATGGCCGGGCTCTTGCCGCCCAGTTCCAGCGTCACCGGCGTCAGGTGCTCGGCGGCCGCCTTCATGACGATCCGGCCGACGGTCTCGCCGCCGGTGTAGAAGATGTGATCGAAGCGCTGGTCGAGCAGATCCTTGGCCGTGTCCGCAGCACCCTCGACCACCCGGATCGCGTCCGCGTCGAGATAGTCGGGTATCAGCCGCGCAATCACCTTAGAGGTGTGGGCCGAAATCTCCGACGGCTTCAGCACCGCGCAATTGCCCGCCGCGATCGCCCCGATCAGCGGCGTGATCATCAGATTGAACGGATAGTTCCACGGCGCGATGATCAGCACCACGCCGAGCGGCTCGGGCCGGATCATCGATCGTCCCGGCTGGGCTGTGATCTGCGTCCAGACCCGGGCGGGCCGCATCCATCCCTTGATATGCCTGAGTGCATGGTCGATCTCGGAGAGCACCGTGCCGGTCTCGGTCAGCCGGCCCTCGAAGGCGGACTTGGCGAGATCGGCATGCAGCGCGTCGAGAATGGCGCCCTCGTTCTCCTCGATCATCGCCTTGAGCCGGTGCAGCTGCGCCCGCCGCCACTCCACCGGACGGGTCTTGCCGGTGGCGAAAAGGGCGCGAAGATCGGAGACGGTCTGGGAGATTTTGGTCATGGGGTCCAATTGCGTTGTTGCGGCCATAGGCTCTGTTCGGTCTGATCCTGAGCCCACATCATGTCTTTTTTTGACATCGGCCGCCAGATCGCCGATCCCTTGGCCGGCGTCGGACGCTGGTCGCGGGCGGCGCCGGACCATGTCGCCCCATGCCATCTCAACAAGGTGCAGCAGTGACCCCCAGCGATGATTTCGACCAACTGGCGCAGGAGAACCGGCTGGTCGGCTATTTCGGCTACGGCTCGCTCGTCAACCGGCTCACGCTCAGGCCCGGGGTGGTGGCGGCGTGGCCGGCCCGGCTCAGCGGCTGGCGGCGGACCTGGCGGGCGCGCCCGGACATGGGTCCGACGCCGCTCGCAGCCCTTGCCCCCGGGCCGGCGCCCTGCCTGCTGAGCGCCCATCCGGATCCTTTGTCGGCCATCGACGGGCTGCTGGTGATCGATCTGGCGGAGAACCTCGCCAGCGTCGACGCCCGCGAATTCCGCTATCACCGCCGCGCCATCTCCGTGGACGATCTGATCTTTGACGGCGACGCGCCCCCGCTTGCCCGGCAGGCGGGGATCTCTCTGCATGTCTACGAGGCGCGGATCGAGCATCCGCCGGTGGACGGCCCGGCGCCGATCCTGCGCTCCTATCTCGATACGGTGATGCAGGGGTTCCTGCGCGAGTTCGGCGCGGAGGGCTTGCGCCGTTTCGTGGCCGAGACCGCGGCCTTCGACAGGCCGGTATTGGAGGACCGGCAGCGGCCGCTCTATGCCCGGGCGGTGACGCTTTCGCCCGAGGAGATAACACTGTTTGACGCCGTACTCGCAGGCTCCCGCCGTCCCGGCGATGACTGATTCGCCGATCCTGGGTTTGCAGCGAGGAAAATGATCGCTATAAGCGCCTCGAAATTGACAGATCCGCGGGTAAGACGCCCGTCCAACACGGTGAACGACATGGCACAGAACTGGACCCCGAAAAGCTGGCGCAACAAACCGATCCAGCAGGTCCCGGACTATCCGGATGCAGACGCATTGAGCGCGACCGAAGCGCGGCTCGCCAAGTTTCCGCCGCTGGTTTTTGCGGGTGAGGCCCGCCGGCTGAAGTCAGCGCTCGCTGGCGTGGCCGAAGGCCGGGGCTTTCTGCTTCAGGGTGGGGATTGCGCCGAAAGCTTCGCCGAGCACGAGGCCGACAATATCCGCGATTTCTTCCGCGTGTTCCTGCAGATGGCCGTGGTGCTGACCTTTGGCGCACAGCAGCCTGTGGTCAAGATCGGCCGCATCGCCGGCCAGTTCGCGAAGCCGCGTTCGTCCAACATCGAGAAGCAGGGCGATATCGAGCTGCCGAGCTACCGCGGCGACATCATCAACGGCATCGAGTTCAACGAGGCCGACCGCATCCCCAACCCGGAACGCCAGATTATGGCCTACCGGCAGTCGGCGGCGACGCTTAACCTGTTGCGCGCCTTTGCCCAGGGCGGCTACGCCAATCTCGACAATGTGCACCAGTGGATGCTGGGCTTCGTCAAGGATTCTCCCCAGGCCGAGCGCTACCGGAAGCTCGCCGACCGGATTTCCGAAACCATGGATTTCATGAAGGCGATCGGCATCACCGCCGACAACCACGCCAATCTGCGCGAGACCGATTTCTTCACCAGCCACGAGGCGCTGCTTCTGGGCTATGAGGAAGCCATGACCCGCAACGATTCCACCTCGGGCGACTATTACGCGACCTCGGGCCACATGATCTGGATCGGCGACCGCACGCGCCAGACCGACCATGCCCATGTCGAGTTCTGCCGCGGCATCAAGAACCCGATCGGCCTCAAATGCGGCCCGTCGCTGGAAGCCGACGAGCTCTTGACGCTGATCGACATCCTCAATCCCGCCAACGAGCCCGGCCGGCTGACGCTGATCGCCCGTTTCGGGCACGACAAGGTCGCCGATCACCTGCCGCGCCTGATCCGCGCGGTCGAGCGCGAGGGCCGCAAGGTGGTGTGGTCGTGCGACCCGATGCACGGCAACACGATCACGCTCAACTCCTACAAGACCCGTCCCTTCGAGCGGATCCTGTCGGAGGTGGATTCCTTCTTCCAGATCCACCGCGCCGAGGGCACCCACCCGGGCGGCATCCACATCGAGATGACCGGCAAGAACGTCACCGAATGCACCGGCGGCGCCCGCGCGCTCACCGGCGACGACCTGCGCGACCGCTACCACACCCATTGCGACCCGCGGCTCAACGCCGACCAGGCGCTGGAACTCGCGTTCCTGGTCGCCGAACGCATGAAGGGCGGCCGCGACGAGCAGAAGGCGGTTGTCAACGGGTAGGTTTGGTCTCAACGACTGGCAAGGTTATCACAAACGCCGGGGCTTGCCCCGGCGTTTGGCATTTGGGTGACCGTGTAATTGAAAACGGGCGAGGGTCGTGCTACCAATAATTGGTAACCGGAGAATTCACATGGGCAAGAACACGTCAGTGGTGCTGACCGACCAGCAGGAAGCCTTCGTCCGTGCGCAGATCGAGCAGGGCCGGTTCGCGTCAGTCAGTGAAGCCGTCCGCGCAGGCCTGGCAACCTTGCAGGAACGAGACCAGATGATGGAGGCGCTCAGGCGTGACATCGACGCTGGCGATGCCTCCGGTCGGGCCACGCCTTTGGATATCGATCGTTTTCTTGCTGAATTGCGTGGCTGATGTTGCGGCTGGTCTACTCGCCTTTGGCGAAGCGTGACCTAACCGAGATTCATGCCTGGAGCGCCCGGGAGTTCGGCGTAGGCCAGGCTGATCTTTATGTGCGCATGATTTACACAACGCTTAGTCGTGCTGCAGAAGTTCCTGGCATCTTGCGCGATTCGTCGGAGGTCAGGCCGGGATTGCTGAAACTCCATACCGGATCGCACATTTCCTTCGTCCGTGTCATCGACGGCGAACTGCGTGTTATCCGCATCCTGCATGGCAGGATGGATCCAGATCGCTGGATATGAGCATGATGCAGTGTCATCGTGAGAATTGTCGGTAGACCGCCGCAAAGACGCGTAGGATCGCAGCGCCCATGTCGCAAATGTCAGTAGAATGGCAGCCTGCCTCCGTGCTTGTATCGACTCCAGCCTGAATCACAGCCCACGGGGATCCCCATGCCAGATACCCAGACCCGCACTGGCCGCTGCAATTGCGGCGCGGTCCGCTTCCGCACCCAAGGTCCGCTTCGCGAGGTCGTCGCCTGCCATTGCTCGCAGTGCCGGCGCCAGACCGGGCTCTATTACGCCGCCACCAACGTGGCCGACGAGAACATCGAGATCAAGGGCGGGGACGCCATCACCTGGTACCACGCCTCGGAAACGGCCCGGCGCGGTTTCTGCGCCACATGTGGTTCGGCGCTGTTCTGGAAACACCGCGACGATGCCCACATCTCGGTGCTGGCGGGCGCCTTTGATGAGCCGACGGAGCTTACCATCACAAAGCACATCTTCTGCGCCGACAAGGGCGATTTCTACGAGCTTACCGACGGGTTGCCGCAATATGCCAGGGGATCGGCTGGGATATTGGTGGCAGAGTAGGGGGGAGGGGTTTGCTGCCCCTCGTTTCGTCACCCTCGCCCTTGTGGCGAGGGTCTACAGAGACCAGCCCCACAACCACCGGACCAGCGGGAAAACCGGGCGTCCGGCAGATCCTCTCGGACGTCGCTTCGCTGGTCCTGGACAAGCCCGAGGATGACGACGGAGAGGGCAGGCTGCGCCAAAAACGGGGACAAAGTCCAGCCCCACCCCCAGCAATTCCAATCCCTTAGCCAAAAGTCACCTGCGTCTTTTCCCCGCCTTCCGCACCGGTGCCATACTTCAGCCACTCCCGCCGCCGGATGGATCGCAGACGGTG
>Ga0008838_100089_pt1 | contig 136279 bp, 146 predicted proteins | sample HotLakConUCCSL28_FD_62212 | JGI IMG/M metagenome (GOLD analysis project Ga0008838, IMG submission 62212) | Hypersaline microbial mat communities from Hot Lake, Washington, USA - Hot Lake Consortium UCC-SL28 (Hybrid Assembly) | ecosystem: Environmental > Aquatic > Thermal springs > Hot (42-90C) ...
GAACTCCCATACGGGCCAGCGGCATTACGCCCGCGCAAACAGGCCGGACAGATGGCAGCATCCGACTACCGCCAATACCCGATTTTACTCTTGCATCTTTCGGGGCGTCCACAGATGGATTGCGGAAAGGCTGGTTCAGCTGTCGAGCTTTTTGCTAAACCGCACGCCCAGATTGACGCTAAAGACGATCACGAGTGTAACGAAGCTAACCTGTAAAGGCTGCGGGTTGCCATTCAGAAGCCACATCGTTGCATAGGTGGTTGCAAACGCGATCACGGCACAGAGCGCAGACATGACCAAGCTCATGGATACCTTTCCTGATCAATTATAATAATTTAAGCTGAAACCGCGCTGACTGCAATGGGGTCGAAAGCCGAACGGCAGCTTTTTTCTGAAACGCCCGGATAACGGACGGTTCAATTTTTGGGCGACAATGATCCCAATTGACTTCGTCATTGCGAGGAGCCGAAGGCGGCGCGGCAATCCATGACGAGAGCGAGCGACAGGTCGCAAGGTCAGTCCATGGATTGCTTCGCCTGCGGCCCGCAAGGACGAATTGTGGCTACCCGAACGCAGGCCGATAATTCGTCTCCCCCCACTCCTGCCGCTTGGTCCAGTCGCCGAGGTTTTCCAGCTTGCCTTCCAGTTCCGGGAAGCGTTCATAGACGTGGTCCATATCGACCGCAAAGGGCCGGGTCGGGGCCTCGTTGTTATATTCGTAGAACGCCTGAATCCCCTTGGCGAAATCATCGCGCATTTCGGCTGGCATGGTGTCGCCTGCCGCTTCGACGAGATAGCGGCCGAATTCTTCCGGGGTGCAGGGATCATATTTGATGTCCTTGCCCAAGGCGTCCGACAGATATTGCGTGACCTGCTTGCCGACCAGCCGCTCCGGCCCGCCGATATTCAGCCAGGCGCCTTCCATGTCGGGGCGTTCGAGGCTGGCCAGCATGAAGCGCGCGACATCGTCGAGGCTGATCCAGTTGGCTTCGAGATGGGGCGCGTGCGGATACACGTAGCGGCCTTCGTTGACGATGAAGGGGCGCGCCCAGTTGGTCAGCAGGTTGTCCATGAACAACACTGATCCGAACACCGTCCCCGGTGCGCCGCTGCGCCACAGGGCGTTAATCCCCTTGGTATTCTCGCCATAGGTGAAGGGATCGCCGGGTTTGTCAGGAATCCAGCTGGAGGTGTTCCACACCACGCGCTTCACGCCGATATGGGCGGCGACCTTGCCGACTTCCCCGATCAGGTATGCGCGGTCCGCGCGGGCCTGCAGCGGGTGGGTGTAGAAGATGTAATCGCTGCCTTCGAGCGCGTCGTGAAATGTCGCCGTGTCATAGAGGTCCATCGGCCGCACCTCGACCCGCTCTACACCGTCGATCGGTGCGCCTTCGAGCGCATCGGGGCGGCGCGAAATCGCCCGCACATCATATCCTGCGGCGAGCGCCTGACGCACCTGCGCCAGCCCTTGCCGTCCGCTTGCGCCGATCACTGTGATACGTGCCATTGGTCTCTCTCCCGATTTTTGTTGGGGCAAGACTAGGAAGCCCGCCGCGCCCACGCACCGCGCCAAAATGATAGCGGCAGCGCCCCAGCCCCTAGCGAAAAGGCGGGGTTGCCGCCGCGGCTGTTGGACCGGACAGTAACGGCCATGCAGAACCGCTATTGGCGCATCGCCCGCCGCCCCGAAGGGACCGATTTCGCCAGCGCGCTGGCGCTGGAGGACGCGCCGCTCGCCCCCTTGGCGACAGGCGAAATCCGCATCCGCAATTCGCACCTGTCGATGGATGCCGGCACCCGGCTGTGGCTGACCGACCGCGAGGATGGCTACCAACCGCCGCTGCCCGTCGGCGCGCCGATGACCGGCCTGGTGCTGGGCGAGGTGGTGGAAAGCCGCGCGGATGGGTTCGCAATCGGCGATCTGGTGCGCGCCTTCGGGCAGTGGAGTGATGTTTCCACGGTCGATGCCGTCATGTCGGGCGCGCTGGTGCTCGATCCTGCCGTGGCCGACCGGCGCGCGTGGTTCGGGCCGCTGGGGATGAATGGCTGGACCGCGCTGTGGGGCGTGGAACAGACCGGCGCGGCCAGGCCCGGCGAGCGGGTGCTGGTATCAGCCGCGGCAGGAGCGACGGGGATATTGGCCGTGCAGATCGCCAAATTGCTGGGCTGCGAGGCGTGGGGGATCGCGGGCGGCGGGGCCAAGTGCGCTTATCTTCGGCAAGAATTGGGGATTGCCGGTGCGGTGGATTACAAGGCGGCGGATGTGGCGGCGCAGCTCGACGCAGCTGGCGGTTTTGACGTCTATTTCGACAATGTCGGCGGGCCGTTGCTGGACACCGTGCTGACCCGGATGAACCACTATGGCCGGATCGCGGTGTGCGGCTTGCTGGCGGACTATTCCTCCGGCACCCGCACAGCCCCGCGCGAATTCGATCAGGTGCTGATGCGGCGGCTGCGGATCGAAGGGTTCTTCTCGCCCGATTTCATGCACGAAGGCCCCGCACTGACGCAGCGCCTGCGGGCATGGCACGAAGCGGGCGCGTTGCAGATGCCCTATGACGTGACACCGGGGCTGGAGAACACCCTGACCGCCTATGCCAGGCTGTTCACCGGCGGCAATATCGGCAAGGTGATTGTGGAGCTGGACCAATGACAGGAACGCTCGAAGACCGCGAAGCCATCCGCGACATTCTCGCCGCCTATGCCCACGCCATCGACCGGCGGCGCTGGGGCATGATGGAGCGCCTGTTTCATGCCGATGCCACCTTCAAGTTCGGGCTGGTCGAAGGCGACTGGCGCGGCTTTGTCGAACAGGCGCGTGCCATCATCGACCCCTGCCTCGCCACCCAGCACCAGTTGGGGCAGGTGCAATTCGGCTTCGAAGGCGCCGATATCTGCTACACCGAAACCTATATGACCGCGATGCACACCATCCCCCCCGGCTACCCGATGACGGCGGCCTTCCCCGACAAGGGAGTGATCTATTCCGGCATCGTCGCGGGCCGCTATGTCGACCGTCTGGAGAGGCGCGGCGGGCCAAATGGCCCCGAGTGGCGCATCGCCCAGCGTACGGGCCTTTATGACTGGCGCGAGTTCCGGGTGGCGGAGGGCGTCGACCTGTCCGACACGGCGGAAGGGGCGGCAGGCTATCATGATGAACGCGACCCTTCGACCCCGGTGGTGGCACGCTGGCTGGGCTAGGCCCGCCGAAACGCAAACACCCCGCTCATCGTCGCAATCTGCTCATCGCTGCGCCAGATCCCGCCCGAAGTATAGGCCGTACGCCCGCCCAGCCGGTCGATCCGCACCCGTGCCTCCAACCAATCGCCCAGCTCTGCGCCCAGCAGATAATTCACGGTCAGCGTCACCGTTGACGGCGCGAGACGGGGGCGCTCGGCATCATAGACCGCATGGGACAGCGCCACATCGGCGAAGGTCGAAATCACCCCGCCATGGGCTGCGGCCCGGTAATTGATGTGATGCGGGCGGATTTTGAGGCCCATCAGCCGCACCCCCTCGGCCTGCGGCCCGAGATAGTAAGGCCCGCCATGATCGAGAAAGCCGGGGGTGAAATCGGCAGGCATGAAACCGGATGGGATCGCGTCTTCGCTCATGCCCGGCAGCCTAGCGCGCCTGCGCGGGCGCGCCGCTATGAATTGTGCCAATGACAGCGGCACGGCGCCCGGGCTATCCCCCGCGCATGGGCGACATGACAGAAATTGCGGGCGATTCCTTCTGCGACATCGTGGCGGAGCACGCCCGCGCGCAGGGCGATGTGATCGCCTTTACCTACGGCGACGAGGAAACCAGTTTCGCGGCGCTCGATGAAGGCGCGAACCGGGTGGCGAACGGCCTTGTGGCGCTGGGCGTGCAGCCGGGCGAGCGGGTGGCGTTCCTCGGCAAGAACCACCCGCTCTATTTCGAGGCCTTGCTGGGCGCAGCGCGGATCGGCGCGGTGATGACCCCGGTCAACTGGCGGCTCGCCCCGCCCGAGGTCGCCTATATCCTCGACAATTCGCAGGCCCGCGTGGTGTTCGTGGGCGAAGGCTTCGCCACGGTGATTGAACAGTTGCGCGCCGATGTGCCGCATGTCGCCGAGATCATCGGCATCGACGCGCCAACCCATGACGGCGCCGATTACCGGACGTGGCGTGACAGCTTCCCGGCCACGCCGCCTGCGCACAGAATCAAGTCCGAAGACGACGCGCTGCAGCTTTACACCTCGGGCACCACCGGCAAGCCCAAGGGCGCAGTGATGACCCATGGCTCGATCCTCTCCAGCCGCGATGCCGCCGCTAGTGGCGAGGACATGCGCGCATGGCAGGAACCGATCCCCGGCGATGTCACCTTGCTGGCGATGCCATGCTTCCACATCAGCGGCACCGGCACTGGCATCGGCACCATGGTGGCGGGCAGCAATTCCATTGTCCTGCCCGAATATGATCCGGCCAAGGCCCTGGACCTGATCCAGAATTACAACATCTCCAAGATCTTCCTCGTGCCTGCCGCGATCCAGATCCTGCTGAATCACCCCAAGGTGAATGAGGTCGATTTCAGCCGCCTCAAATATGTCACCTACGGCGCCTCGCCGATCCCGCTCGAGCTGATGCGCGAGGCGATGCGGGTGCTGGGCTGCGGCTTCGTGCAGATGTACGGCATGACCGAGACCAGTGGCACAATCGTCGCCTTGGACCCCGAAGATCACGTGCCCGAAGGCTCGCCCCGGATGCGGAGTGTCGGCAAGCCGCTGGCCGGCGTGGAATTGAAGATCATCGACGAGGCAGGGAACGAGGTTGCCCCTGGCACGGTGGGCGAAATCGCCACGCGCTCATCGAAGAACATGCGCGGCTACTGGAACAACCCGGAAGCGACCGCCGCCACCATCGACGCGGATGGCTGGCTGCGCACCGGGGACGCGGGCTATCTCGACGAAGACGGCTACCTCTATATCCACGACCGGGTGAAAGACATGATCATCTCGGGCGGCGAGAATGTCTACCCGGCCGAAGTCGAAAACGCGCTCTATTCGCACCCCAAGGTCGCCGATGTCGCGGTGATCGGCGTGCCGGATGCCAAGTGGGGCGAGGCGGTCAAGGCCTGCGTGGTGGCAAAACCGGGCGAGGAACTGACCGAAGCCGAACTGATCGCCCACGCGCGGCAGCACATCGCGGGCTACAAATGCCCCAAATCGGTCGATTTCATCCCTGCCCTGCCGCGCAATCCGTCAGGCAAGATCCTGCGCCGCGAACTGCGCGCGCCCTATTGGGTGGGCAAGGATCGGGCGGTGAACTAGCGTGCCTGCCGTCCGCCAGCTCGCCTACAAGGTGAATGACCTCGAGGCAGCGGCGGCGACGCATCACCGCCACTTCGGATCGGGCCCGTTCTTCGTGCTGGACCATGTGCCGCTCGCGTCCTCGCAGCATCGCGGGGTGGAGCGGCCCTTCGACCATTCCAGCGCCTATGGCCAATGGGGCAGCGTCATGGTGGAGCTGGTGGTCCAGCACAATCCCGATCCATCCGCGCTGCATGACATGTTCCCGCACGGTTCGGGCGCGCAAGGGCTGCATCACGCCGCGCTGTTCGTCGATGATCTCGATCGGGCGATTGCCCGGTTCGCGGCTGAAGGCTCACCACTCGCCCAGCTTTCGGTGACGGTTGGCGGCACCGCCTTTGCCTTTGTCGATACGCGCGCGCACCTCGGGCATATGCTGGAACTGTACGAGCCGACCGGGCAGCTTGGCGGCTTCTATGACTTTGTGGCGGACGCGGCGCAGAATTGGGATGGACGGGATCTGATCAGGGCGTTGGGCTGAAGACTTCAACCCCGCCCCGGGCGTGACCCGGGCGGGGAGAAGGGATCAAACGCCAACCAGCCCCGGCAAATCCACCAGTGCCGCGCGGCATTCTGCGTCCGCCAGCGCGGCCACCACCGAGAACGCCACGAAGCCCGGCTCGCCCAGATGCCGGGTCAGCCCTGCTGCCTCCGCATCGGTGATTGCGGTGTGCTCAAACGGAATGCGCCGCGCATAGGCAAGGCAGGCGCGGGTGCCTGCGTCCAGCGCGCGATCATCCACCGGCGCCGCTTCCATAGCGTGCACCGCCGCAATCGTCTGCCGGATCAGGGCCACCAGTGCCGGATCGAGCGCAGCTTCCGCCTTGGCGCGGAAATCGGCGTAGTGTTCCGCCAGCACCGGATCGCCCGCCAAGGCAGTAAGAACCGGCCCGCTCACTCTGCTGCCTCCGGCAATGCGGGCGTGGGCAGCACGGTGCGGTCCATCGCTTCCGGCTCCAGCCCCATGGTGATCAGCGCCTTGGCGAGCGCGAGGAACAGCGTCACCCCCAGCCCCAGTTCGGCAATCTGCGCAGGCGTCAGGTGCCGCCGGAGCGCGGCGCGCGCATCGCCGGTCAGCAATTCGGGATCGTGGATCAGCGCGTCGGTGAATTTGAGCGCCGCCTTTTCCGCATCGGTCAGCCGCGCCGAGGTTTCATAACCATCGGTGATGTCGTCCACCACCTCCTCGCCCAGCCCCTCGGCCACTGCCTTGTCGAACCGGACGTTGCGGCAGAACCCGCATTCGGTGACCCGCGCATTGCGCATCCGTGCGACCTCCTTGATCCGGGCGGCTAGCACGTCAGATCCCCAGAACCGGCCATAAAGCGCAAAGAAGCTTTCCGCGATGGCAGGCTGGTGCGCCAGCACCGAGCCGAAATGCGGCGGTTCGCCCGCAAGGGCCGATGATACGCGGGGGATGGTGGACATGGTGGCGCTCTCCTTGCCTCGAGGATAACAGGCCCGTCCGCGCGCTTGCCCTCGCCATTTTCACAGGGGGGCGCAGCGCGGCGTCATGGCAGATTGGCGCCAGCAACCTTGCAGGAGAGCCACAATGCCAGGCGAAGCACAGCGCGTGATCGGGGAATTCTGGCGCATCCAGGATGATGGTGATTACACAAGGCTGGTCGATCTGTTTGCCGAAGACGCGCTGCTCGAAGACCCGATCTGGGGGCGGTACGAAGGGCGCGACGCGATCATGGGCTTCATGACCACCATGGTGAAGGAGATGGGCGAGCGCAAAGTCCACTTCACCGTCGATGAAATCTGCGGCGATGATCACGCCGTCTGGGCGCGCTGGACGATGCACATGGAGGGCGCGGCCCCGCGTGGAGGCGTGGGTATCTACAAGGTCGAAGGCGGCAAGCTGACCTATTACCGCGATTACATGGATCCGGCCGGGGATTGATTGCTTTGTCTCCCCTCCCCTCGGCGAGGGGCCGGGGGTGGAGGCACTGCCCTATCGACCGTCGAATCCCCCCATCCCCATCCCCAACCCCTTCCCCACGGGCAAGGGGCTCTTCACATCACGCGGTATTCGGGGTGCCCGCTGGCGATAATCTGCAGCACCGGCAGCGGGAAATCGGGGTTGGGCTCGTTGCCGGGCTGATCGTCGAGCGGGGTTTTCCAGTCCATGATGTATTGTCGGCGCGAAATCCGCCACTCGCTGCCGCGCCGCTCGAACTCGTCGAGGTAGCGCCCGCCGTACAATCCGCCTGACCATGTGCCGTCATCCTGCTGGCGGATACCGGTCGCCATGCCGTAGCATTCAACGCTGGCGCTGTCGGCGGAATGGAAACGGATCGCCGGGGCAGAGAGGAAATGCCAACGCCGCTGGCTGGCGCGTTCGATTTGCATCACCACCGGCACGAAATCGGCGGCAGTGCCGGTGAAAAAGCCATAGTCGATATGGGCATCGGGCCAGTAACACCCGGCCTGGCCTGCATCGTCGAGCCAATCCAAGGTGCGCGCATAGCGTTGCAGCACATCGGCGATGGCCTGTTTGTCGAGCAATTCCTGCACGGCCGGATCGGGTTTCATGCCCGCGCGCTCCACCATGCGGGAATTTCCAGCGGAAAGCGCGCCTGCGCGGTCCGCATCGCTTCGCTGGCGTCATCGGGCAGCGCCGGATCGGTCGTATGCGGCAAACCCCCGCCCGCACCTTCGACCGGGTCGATATATTCGAGCCTTATCCCCGCCAGCACATCGGCGAAATCGTGGCCTTCGTGATGGTCGGACATCTGGTGGTGATAGAACGCCCATTTGTCCTTGAAACTGAGCAGGCAGTAATAGCTGAGCGGTTCCTGCCCCTTCCAGTATTCGTACCGGATCACGCCGTCCTCGCTGCCGAAGGTCCGGGCCACCATGTCGTGCATGATCGCTTCCCACTTGGCCTCCTTGCCGGGCTTGATCTGGATATGGGCGAGCAGTGTGGCCATCGGGTTGTCTCCGTTCAGGCGGGGGTGAGGTTGAGCAGCAGCCGGTGGATGCCGAGCATGATCCCGCCCTGATGGCGGAAGTCATTCCCCGGCGCGTATGCGAGGTGGGCGAAGGTATCGCACAGTCGCTCCCACGCGATCATCTGTTCGAGCCGCGACAGGTTCGATCCCGGGCATGAACGCGGCCCCTGGCTGAAGGCCAGGTGGCGGGTGGCGGCCTTGCGGTCGAGCTGCAATTCGAGCGGGTCGTCGAATTCCTCCGCATCGATATTCGCTGCCGCCCAGCGCAGGTGGAGCATGGAACCGGCGGGCACCGGGACACCCTGAAACACCTCGTCACGGGCGCAGATCCGGGTGGAAAGCCCCTGCGTGGGCGAGCGCAGCCGCATCCCTTCCTCGATGAAGGTGCGGATCGCGCCGCGATTCTCGCGCAATTGCCCGAACATCCCGGGGCGTTCGCACAGCAATTGCGCCTGTTCGGCGATAGCGTACTGGGTCGTCTCCAGCCCGCCGATCACCATCGCGTAGACCACGCCATTGATCTCGTCGTCGGTGAGCCTGCGGCCCAGCGCCTGATACTCGACCCGCGTCAGGAAGCTGACCATGTCGTCCTGCGGGCGGGCGCGTTTTTCGCGGGTTTGCTCGGCCACATAGTCCTTCATCCCGGCGAGCAAGCGGAACTTCTCGGCGGTCTGTTCGGGGGTGAGGATGTTCTTGTGGGTGCGCCCGTGGACATAGGACATGACCTGCGCATTGCCCCATTGTTCCAGCTGCGGGATGTCCTCCTGCGGGAAGCCGAGCACGCTCGCCATGGTCCGCTGGGGCAGGGGGCGGGCGAAATCGGCGACGAAATCCACCGGCTCCCCGGCGCGCGCCTTGGCCACCATCACCATGATCAGATCATCGACATGGCCGGTGATCATGCCCGCGTGGCGCGTGCAGCCCGGCCCGACCCACGGATCGGTCAGTTCCTTGCGATGCGCGCGCCACAACTCGGGATCAGGCCGCAATGTCACGATCGAGGCGATCATCGCATCGAGATCGGGAATATGCGTCGGCATTTCGCCCGATTCGATGATCTGCCCCACCAGCAGCGACAGCGTTGGCGGGAAGCGGTCCCAATCGCGCACCACCCGCTTGATATCGGCATATTTGGTAAGCACGAAGGCATCGCTACCCGGCGTCAGCCCCTCGCCCGGCAGACACTGAACCGGGGCCTCGGCATGGAGGATCGCATAGGCCGCGTACCAGTGCTCCTGCGCGCCGGGGGCGAACAGGTCGACCTCTTCAAGCGAACGCGGTGCGTGCCCCTGCAAAGCGGCCTCTCCCTTGCTTAGCGAATCCGCCAATTGCTGTCGCACGGCTTGTCCCCCAGCCTCGCGCTTGCGGAAACGGGCTAATTTGCCAGTGCCGATATGGGGAGAGAGACGTGAGCCGCCCGAAAAGTCGAATTGCCAAATTGCCGCCGGAACAATGGGATGAACGGCTGGTCAGCGCGATCCGACCGGAAAACCTGACCGATCTCGAACAGGGGCTGATGCGCTATTTCGCCCATTGCCCCGAACAGGCGCTGGGATTGATGGCGTTTGGCGGGGCGTTGAAACAGAACCGGAGCCTGCCTGACCGGCTGGTGGAGCTGGTGCGGCTGCGGGTGGCCTTCTTCAACCAGTGCCGTTCCTGCATGGCGATCCGTTATGCCGATGCCGTGGCCGACGGCGTGACCGAGGGGCTGGTGTGCTCGCTCGAACGCCCGCAGGAGGCCGCAAACCTCTCGGCGGCAGAGAAGGTCGCGATCCGGTACGGCGAACTGATGGCAACCGATCACCTCGCCATTGACGACGCAATGTATGACGAGCTGCGGGCGCATTTCACCGAGGCGCAGATCGTCGAACTGGGCATGACAGTCGCCTTCTTTGTCGGCTTCGGGCGGCTTGCGGCGACCTGGCACATGGTCGAGGAATTGCCCGAAGCCTTCCAGAAGGCCGAGAGCATCGCGCCTTGGGGCGCGGACACAATCGAGGTGCGATGATGAGCACTCCCCGGATCAACCTGTTCGATCCTGAACTCCAACAATGCCCTTACGACGCTTACAGGACCCTGCGCGACGAGGCCCCGGTCTACAATATTCCCGGCACGCAGATCTATGTGATCAGCCGCTATGACCATGTGCGCGAGGTGTTGATGGATCCGGCGCGCTTTCCCTCCACCGCCAGCAATGAACTGCTGCGCGCCAGCCCGACCGATGCGGAACGCGGGCGCAAGGTCGCCGCACGCTTCCGCGAAAAGGGCTGGCTGCCCGCGCCGACGCTGGCGGGGCGCGATGATCCCAATCACAAGCAGATGCGCGCGATATTCAACGAGGCGTTCAAGCCCAGCCGCATCAAGGCCATCGACCCGCGCGTGGAAACCCTCGCCTTCGAGCTGATCGACGAGTTTATCGCCGATGGCCGCTGCGACTGGGTGCGCCAGTTCTGCGTGCCCCTGCCGCTGTTCATCATCGGCGAACAGATGGGCGCGGCGCGCGAGGACATGTGGCGGATCAAGGGCTGGACCGATGCCTTCTTCCACCGCATTTCGCTGATGCTGCCCGAGGACCGGCATCTGGAGATGGTCGACCGCGAGATCGAGGCGCAGCATTACTTCCAGCCGATCTTCGAACGCTTGCGCGAGCACCCCGATGGCAGTCTGATCAGCGTGCTGGTCAACACCGTGATCGACGGCTGGGGGCGGCCCCTGAACGACGAGGAACTCCACGCCGAGATGATGGCCGATACCTTTGTCGGTGGCAGCGAGACCACCACCAATGCGCTGGCCGCGGGAATGAAGCTGCTGATCGAGAACAAGGATGTCTGGCACAAGCTCAAGGCGGATCCCGACAAGTATATGCGCAACTTCGTCGAGGAGGTGCTGCGGCTGGAAAGCCCGGTGCAATCGCTGATGCGCTTCACCCACAAGGATGTTGAACTCGATGGGGTGACGATCCCCGCCGGATCGGTCGTCAACGTGCGCTACGGCGCGGCCAACCGCGATGAACGCTTTTTCGAATGTCCGGAAAAGCTCGATCTCGACCGGCCCAAGGCAGGCGCGCATATGGCCTTCGGATCCGGCACGCACCACTGTCTGGGCGCCCCGCTGGCGCGGCGGGAATTGATCTGGGGCTTTGCCGCGGTGGTCGACAGGTTCGAGGATATGGACTTTGCCGATGGGGCGAACGATTTCGAATACCACCCGCATTTTCTGCTCAGGAGCCTGAAGCAGCTCAACATCACCTTCGAGCCGAAGAAGCGCTAGAGGTTCGCGCGCGCCGCCGTCCGCCCCGCGATATAGCCGAAGGTGATCGCCGGCCCCAGCGTCCCGCCCGCGCCCGCATAGATCCCGCCCGTCGGGCAGGCGATGGCATTGCCTGCGCCCAGCAGCCCCGGGATCGGCGCGCCATCATGCCCGAGGATGCGCGCCTGCCCGTCGGTCCGCGGCCCGCCATTGGTGCCAAGCAGGCCCGAGGCAATCTCCACCGCGTAGAATGGCGCCTCGCGGATCGCGCCGAGGGTGACTGCGGGGCCTGTGCGACTGCGGTCACCGTAGAAATGATCATAGGCGCTGGTGCCGCGCCCGAAATCGGGATCGTGGCCTTCGTCGGCATGGGTGTTGAACCGCGCCACGGTGGCCGTGAGCGCGGCAGGATCAATGCCGATCTGCGCCGCCAGCCCCGCGAGGGTGTCGGCCCGCATCACCCATTCGGGAATCGGCTGGCCCGGCTGGCGCGTCCCCAGCGGATAGCGCGCGGCATATTGCGCATCGAAGATCAGCCAGCAGGGCAGATTCAGGTAGTCGTAAGTCGCCGGGTCAAACTGGTGGAACACGCCGCCCAGTGCCGAATAATTCGCCGCCTCGTTGCAGAAGCGTTGGCCCGACCGGTTGACCATGATCCCGTGCGGCACGGTGCGTTCGATCAGGATGATCTGCGCGCGGCTTTCGCCGCTGGCCCATGGCGCATCGGGGGTGACGAGCGTCGGCGCCCACCACGCGCTGGTCATATTGCCCAGCCTTGCGCCGGCCGCCATCGCCAGCTTCAACCCCTCGCCCTTGCCCGTCGGCGGGCTGGCAGGGGCGGTGACGGGGCCGCGCAGGAAGGTCTGGCGCAGGTCTTCGTCCCATTCGAACCCGCCGGTGGTGAGGATGACGCCGCGCCACGCGGTGAGGGCGAAAGGCTGGCCATTGCGGGTGCCTTCGATCCCGGCGATGCGCCCACCATCGCGCACCAGCCGATGCGTTTCCACGCCCATGATCGGTTCGATCCCGCGCGCAAGGCACGCTTTCAGCAGGCGCGCCACCATCGCCTGCCCGAATCCGCATTGCCGCGCCGCCATGCGCTGCCCCAGAACCTCCATCGGCGGCATCGCGCTCGCTCCGCCCAGCGGGGTTTCGCGCAGCATCAGCGGCTTGGGTTCCTCGATGGCGTAGATCCGCTCCGCCCAGTCGCCCAGCTCGCCGAGGCTGAACAGATCATGGTCGAGCGCGCGGCTGCCTTCGGGCTTTGCGCCGGGGCGGTCGAGATAATAGTCGGGATAGCCAGGCAGCACCGCCACCTTCAGCGCGTCGATGCCTTCCAGAAAACCCAGCGCTTCCGGCCCGCGATCAACGAAGGCCTCCAGCGTCTCGTCCACCAGATCGCCGTGGTCGAGGCTGCGGAAATAGGCGAGTGCCTCTTCGCGGCTGTCAGCCATCGCGGCGGCGCGCATCCGGGGGTTGTCCGCCACCCAGATCACCCCGCCCGATATGGCCGAGGTGCCGCCGATGCGGTCAAAACGTTCGACCAGCGCGACGCTTGCCCCCGCTTCGTGCGCGGCGAGCGCGGCGGTCATGCCCGATGCGCCGGTGCCGAGGATGATGATGTCGACTGCGTTCATGGCCGGCATAAGCGCCCAGCCGGGGCGCGGCGGCAACCCGTCATTTTGGCAAGGTGCGTTCCCTCCCGCCCTGCCCTACTCGTCATTGCGAGCCGCGAAGCGGCGCGGCAATCCAGAGCGTCACGCACGGGACTCTGGAATGCTTCGCTACGCTCGCAATGACGAGAGAGGACGAGAGCATGAAACTCGAAGGCAAGATTGCCGCCATCACCGGCGGCACGGCAGGCATGGGACGCGGGATTGCCGAAGCGTTCCTGGCCGAGGGCGGCAAGGTGGCGCTGTTCGCCCGCAATGCTGACAAGGGCGCGAAAGTGCTGGAAGAACTGGGGGCGGGTGACCGGGCCATTTTCATCGCGGGCGATGTGATGGAGCAGGCCGATCTGGAAGGCTTTATCGACCAGACCATCGCCCATTTCGGCACGCTCGACATTCTGGTGAACAACGCGGGCGGCGCGGGCGATCTGCAGCCGCTGGTGAACCTGTCCGATCACGCCTTTGACGAGGCGATGAAGTGGAACGTCTATTCGACCTTCTGGGCCACCCGCCGCGCGCTGCCGACCATGCTGGAAAAAGGCGATGGGCGGGTGATCAATATCTCGTCGATGGAGGGCAAGCACGGCAAGCCGGTGCTGACCGCTTACAGCGCGGCCAAACACGCGGTGAACGGCATGACCAAGAGCCTCGCCCGCGAAGTGGGGGCGCAGGGGGTGACGGTCAACGCAATTTGCCCCGGCCTCGTCATCACCGACATCATCAGGAACAACGGCCCCGCCACGGCCAAGGCAATGGGCATGGAGCTGGATGAAATGATCGCGCTGTTCGCCAGCGAGGCGGCGATCAAGCGGCCCAATACGGTCGAGGAAATCGCCGCCGTGGCGGTGTTGCTGGCAAGCAAGGCGGGCGCAGGCATTACCGGCGCGCAGATCAGCGTCGATGGCGGGACGGCCCAGTATTGAGGGGCAGCTGACCCGCGTTAGACCTGCCCTAGACGTGCTCCAGACCCTCTTGGCCCGCTGTTTCACGTGAAACAGCCGATGGGCCGGCGATCAACCGTCCTGCAGCTTCGCCATGGCCGCGCCGACCGCCGCCTCGATATCGCGCGCCTGCGGGTTGCCGCGCAGGGTCAGACCGCCATTGGGCTGGATGTTCTGTCCCGTCACAAAGGCACGATCGCTCGACAACCACAGGCAGGCATGGGCCACGTCTTCGGAAGTGTTGAGCCGCCCCAGCGGATAGCGCGGCAAAAACGCATCGACGAGGCCCGGCACCTGAAAGCTTTCCGACGTCATCGGGCTTTCGGTGAAGGCCGGCGAGACGGTGTTGGCCTTGATGCCCAAATGCCCGAAATCATTGGCGACGCATTCCATCATAGCCTCGCCCGCGCGTTTGGAAGCGATATAGGCCATGTGGTTGTTGATGAGCGCCTTGGTCGTGGCTGAACTCAGCGAGATGATCGAACCACCCGTCGGCTGCTGCTCGCTCATCACCCGCACGAAGGCTTGCGCAAAGTGATGCACACCCTTGAACTGAAGATCGGTGATCTGGTCGAGCTGCTCCTGCGTGATCTCGAGCGTGTTGGCGAGCAGCCCCCAGCCGGTGGTGTTGATCGCGATATCGACCCGCCCGAACACATCGCAGGCCTTGTCGGCCATGGCATTGACTTCCCCGTGGCTGGTAATGTCGCACAGCGCATATTCCCCGCCGATTTCAGAGGCGAGATCGGCCAGCGGGGTCTGCTTGCGCCCCGCGACCATGACCCTTGCCCCCTCGGCTGCGAACAGGCGGGCAATCACCTGCCCCATATTGCCGGGCGATGCCGCCCCCAGAATTACGGCCGTCTTGCCCTCGAGTTGTCCCATCACGCATCTCCTCTCGCAACCCGGCCTACCACGCATCCTTGCGGCGCCACCCTTCCCAAAAGTGTCCATTGTCGCCCGCCATCCCCCGCCTGATAGCGGCGCAAGGATAGTGGGAGAGCGCACAATGTTTACCGGACCGCTGGAGGATCGCGTGGCGATCGCCGAACTGAATGGCATCTATGCCGATGGCGTAGTGCGCTTCGATGCAGAAACCTGGGGTTCTGTCTGGGCCGATGATGCCGATTGGGATCTGATGGGCCACCAGACCAAGGGGAAAGACGCGATTGTCGGGTTCTGGAACGGCGCCATGGGCGGGCTGGAGGCGGTGAGCTTTCAATGCGTGCCCTGCATGATCGAAGTGACCGGAAACACGGCCAGATCGCGGGTTCAGACGCAGGAAATCCTCAAGCCCAAGGACGCACCCGCGCGCCATGTCGGCGGGCTGTATGAAGACGAGCTGGCGAAAATCGACGGGCGCTGGGTTTTCACCAGCCGCATCTTCCGGATCGTCGCCGAATTCGGAAGTGAGAGCTGACAATGGCAAAAATCCTGATTTCCGCCCAGATCGACCTTGACCCCGCGCAGCGTGACGAGGCGCTGCGCACCGCCCGCCCGCATATCGAGGCGGCGCTCGCCGAAAAGGGCTGCATCCATTACGACTGGAGCGCTTGTTCGATGAACCCGGCGCGCGTGAACGTGTTCGAGGAATGGGAAAGCGAAGAGGCGCTGGCCGCGCATTTCAAGGACCCGGCCTATGCCGGGATGCGCGACCATATCGGCCAGTTCGGCCTGACCGGCGCGACCAGCGCCAAGTACCGCGTCGATGCCGAAGGCCCGGTTTATAATGCGGAAGGACAGGCGACCGAGGCGTTTGACTGACCCTGCGCCCATGCTGCTGGGCGCAATCCTTGCCGGCGGGCGGGCGCGGCGCTTTGGCAGCGACAAGGCGCAGGCGCTGTTTCGTGGCGTCCGACTGATCGACAGGGTAGCGGCGGCATTGACCGCGCAATGCGGCAGCGTGGTCGTCTGCGGGCGCGAGGAGGCGGGGTTCGTGTGTCTTCCCGACTGGCCCGAACCGGGGCTTGGCCCCTTGGGCGGGCTGGCGGCGGCGCTGCGCCATGCCGAGGCGAACGGCTTTGCCGGGGTCCTGTCCGCCGGGGTCGATGTGCCCGATCTGCCGCTCGATCTGGCAGGGCTTCTCGCAGGCGAAGGCGCGGCGATTGTCGAGAGCCAGCCAGTCGTCGGGCTATGGCCGGTCGAGGCCAGGCCCGCGCTCCAAGCATTCCTGAACGGCAGCGGGCGTTCGCTCTACCGTCTCGCCGACGCCATTGGCGCGCGGCGGATCGACCTCCCCCGCCCGCTGATGAACGTCAACCGGCCCGAAGACCTGGCCTAAAGCTTGAGCATCTGCTTGCCGCGGTTCTGGCCGGTGAACAGGCGCTGCAAGGTGGCAGGCGCGTTTTCAAAGCCATGCTGGATGTCTTCCTGATATTTCAGACGCCCATCCTTGACGAAGCCTTCGAGCCTTTTGCGGATAGCGGGGAATTCGGATGCCCAGTCGAGCACGATGAAACCTGCCATGGTGCCGCGCCGGAACACGAGGTTGAAATAGTTCTCCGGCCCCGCAGGCAGGCTGCCGGTTTCATACCGGCTGATCCCGCCACAGATCACCACGCGGGCATGGGTCGCGATTTGGGCAAGCATATCGTTGAGGATGCTCCCGCCGACATTGTCGTAGATCACGTCCACCCCGCGCGGGCAATGCTCGCGGATCTGCTCCTTCACCCCGCCCGCCTTGTAATCGATCGCGGCGTCATAGCCCGCCTCGCGCACCAGCCAGTCGCACTTGTCCTGACCGCCGGCGATGCCGACCACGCGGCACCCTGCAATCCTGGCAAGCTGGCCAACGATGCTGCCCGTCGCGCCCGCTGCGCCTGAAACCAGCACGGTATCGCCCGCCACGGGCCTCCCCACCTTGAACAAGCCGCAATAGGCGGTGAGCCCGGTGGTCCCCAGAACCGACAGCACGGCGGTCGGCGACAGATCGGTTTCGACCCTGGTCAACTCCTTGCCATCGGTGACGAGATATTCGGTCCAGCCGGTGGTGCCGAACACCATGTCGCCCACCGCAAACCTGCCGCCGTTAGACGCGACCACTTCGGCAATGCCGCTGCCGCGCATCACGTCGCCGATCGCCATCGGCGCGACGTAATCGGCGATGTTCTCCATCCAGCCCTTCTGCGCCGGGTCGAAGCCGAGGAAATGCAGTTTCAGCAGCATCTCGCCCGGGGCCGGATCGGGCAGCTCGGTTGTGGCGAGCTTGAAATCATTCTCCAGCTCGATCCCGCGACCACGCGGATGTCCGTTCAAGAGCCATTGGCGGGTGGTGGTGGGCATCGCGTCCGTCTCCTTGTTTCACCTTCCCTATTGCGGGGGCGACGCGCGCGCCTCCACGGACAAAAGTGTCAGTCGAGCGGTTCGCGCGCTGTGGTAGTTTGCACCGATAAAGGGAGAACCGTGATGGGCGTACAGACTCACAAGACCTTCTGCCGTTTCTGCCATGCCAATTGCGCGATGGAAGTCGATGTGGCGGATGGAAAGGTTATCGAGGTGCGCGGCGATCCCGACGATCCGGCCTATGGCGGCTATACCTGCATGAAGGGTCGCGAGCTGCCGGATTCGCACAATTCCGAAAATCGCCTGCATCACAGCCTCGTGCGCAATGACGCAGGCGTGTTTGTCGAAACCCCGATGCCCGAGGCGCTTGCCCATGTGGCGGCAGAACTGCGCCGGATCATCGACACCCACGGCCCGCATTCGGTGGCGGTGTTCATGGGCTCGGGCGGTTTCCAGAACAGCGCGGCGATGGCCGCATCGCTGAGCTTTGCGCAGGCTGTGGGCAGCCGCAATTTCTACACCTCGGTCACGCTCGATCAGCCCGCCAAGGTGTTCACCACCGCCCGCTATGGCAAGTGGATGGCAGGGCCGAACACCTTCTCCGAAAGCGACGTGGCGCTGTTCATCGGCAACAACCCGATTGTCTCCCACTACGCCCCGGTCGGCGGGGTGCCGCCCTTCAGCCCCTCGCGCCGCATCCGCGACCAGAAAGCCAAGGGGATGAAGCTGATCGTCGCCGACCCGCGCGAGAGCGACGTGGCGCGGCTTGCCGACATCTATCTGCCTGTGAAGCCGGGCGAGGATCCGGCGATGCTGGCGGGGATGCTCAATGTGATCATTGCCGAAGGGCTGTATGACCGCAATTTCGTCGCCGCCCATGTCGATGGCTTCGATGAGCTTGCCGAGGCGGTAAAGGCCTTCACCCCTGAGGTCGCTGCCGAAAGGGCGGGTCTGGACACAGACCAGCTGATCGCCGCCGCACGGATGTTTGCCGGCGGCAGCAAGGGCTGCGCGACCACCGGTACCGGGCCGGAAATGGCGGGCAATGGCACGCTGACCGAATATCTCGTCTGCGCGCTCAATACCATTTGCGCCCGCTTCAAGCAGGAAGGCGAAAAGGCCGCGATCCCCGGCGTGTTCAGCCCCTATCAGGATGCCCGCCGCGCGCAGGTCGCCCCGCCGGTGCCGATGTTCGGCGCGGAAGGGATGCCCAAATCGCGTTTTCGCGGGCTTGGTCATCTGGGCTGGGAGATGCCCTGCAACGTGCTCGCGGACGAAATCCTCACCCCCGGTGACGGGCAGGTGAGGGCGCTGATCTCGGTCGGCGGCAATCCGGTGGTCGGCTTTCCCGATCAGGCCAAGATGGTGCGCGCACTCGACGACCTTGAGATGTTTGTTCAGATCGACCCGTGGATGAGCGCCAGCGCCCGCCGCGCCGACGTGGTGCTAGCCCCCTCGCAATGCCTCGAGCGCGAGGACATCACCAACCTGTCCGAATGGTGGCACGAAGAACCCTACGCCCGCTATACCGAAGCGGTGGTCGACGCGCCTGGGGATGTGATCGACGAATACGAGATGTTCTGGACGCTCGCCCACCATCTCGGGATCACGATGCAGCTGATGGGCGGTCCGTTGCCGATGGATCGCAAGCCTTCCAAGCAGGAATTCCTCGATCTGATGGTGGCGGGCAGCCTGATGAAGCCCTCGGACGTGCGGCGCGATTGCCAGGCCCATGGCGGAGCGGCGGTGATCTATCCCGAGGTGCACCCCAAGGTCGAACCGCTGGATGAAAGCGAATTCCACCGTTTCGATCTGGCGGCGGGGGCGATGCCGACCGAGCTGCTGCGCTATGCCGATAATCCGGCCGCGCGCGAGGGCTTCGATTTCCGCCTGATCAGCCGCCGTTCCAAGACGCGGTTCAATTCGATCGGACACCCGCTGAAAAAGTTGCAGGCCAGAACCACCACCAATCCCGCCTATATCCACCCGGACGACATTGCCGCGCTGGGGCTGGAGGAGGGCGGGCTGGTCGCGATCACCTCGCCCCACGCCACGATCCACGGCGTGGTCAAGGCGAGCGACAAGGTTCGCCGCGGGCTGGTGTCGATGGCCCATGCTTACGGCGATGCCGATGCGACCAAGGAGAATGTGCGGGAACGCGGGTCATCGACTAACCGGCTGGTCAGCGAGGTGGTCGATTACGATCCGATCACCGGGCAGAGCCTGCAAAGCGCCATTCCGGTCAAGCTGGAACCGGCCTGATTTCTCGAACTCTTAAGGACAACCATGCCCACCAACCGCCGCTTCCTGCTGCAACGCCGCCCCGATGGCACGCCTGTCAAAGAAGACTTCGAACTCGTCACCGAACCGGCCCCGGAGCTTGAAGAGGGCCAGTTCCTGATCCGCAACCACTATGCTTCGCTCGATCCGGCAATGCGCGGGTGGATGGATGCGGAAGGGAACTACATGCCCCCCATCCCGCTCGGCGATCCGGTGCGCGCCAGCACGATCGGCGTGGTCGAGGACAGCCGCGCCGAAGGGTTCGAACCCGGCCAATGGGTCATGGGCCTCAATGCGCTGGAGGATTATTCGATCGGCGTTTCGGGCGGCTTCACCCAGCCGATCGACCCGTCACTGGTGCCCAGCGTCACCAACTATCTCTCGATCTTCGGCGCGGTAGGGATGACCGCCTATTTCGGCTTCCTTGAGGTATGCGAGCCGAAGGCCGGCGAAACCGTGCTGGTCAGCGGCGCGGCCGGGGCGGTGGGCAGCCTTGTCGGTCAGCTTGCCAAGATCCACGGCTGCCGCGCGGTCGGCATCGCGGGCGGCGCGGCCAAATGCGCGCGGCTTACCGAGAAATACGGGTTCGACGCAGCCATTGATTATCGCGGCAAGGATGAAGCCGCATTGACCGCCGCGATTGCCGCGGCCTGTCCCGACGGCGTCGACGTGATTTTCGAGAATGTCGGCGGGATCATCCTCGATGCCGGGCTGATGAACCTCAACCTCCATGCGCGCGTCGGGCTGTGCGGCCTCATCAGCGAATACAACACTGCGCCGCGCGGTATCCGCAACCTGTGGCAGTTGATCGTCAAACGCGCCCATATCCGCGGCCTGCTGGTGGCCGATTATGTCCCACGCTTCGGTGAAGGTGCCGCCCAGATGGGAGTCTGGGCAGCGCAAGGCCAGCTCACCATCGACGAGCATATCGACGAGGGGCTGGAAAACGCCTTCGACAGTTTCATGCGGCTGTTTGCGGGCACCAATGACGGCAAGATGATTCTCAAGATCGCCTAGGCAAAAGAGGTTGGCGCGCAGTCTGCTCGTGCTGTCCGGCGGCCATCCCTACGAGGAAGGCCCCTTTGCCGAGCTGCTGGCGGCGCTGCCGGGCTTTGGCGGCGATTGGGAGATGACCCACCTGATTCACCCCGAAGCAGAAGCAGCCGTGGCAGCAGGGGCAGCGGCAGAGGCGGACGCGCTGCTGTTCTACGATATGGCGGGTTACACCTTCGCCGATGGCACGGTGACAATGCGCCCGCCGTCCGAAGCCTTCCGCCACGCGATCACCGCGCGTTTCGCTGCGGGCAAGGGCGCGGTCGCAATGCACCATGCGCTGGCCGGGTGGGCCGAGTGGCCCGAGTGGCATGACTGGCTTGGCGGCGGTTTCCTCTACCAGCCGGGCGCATGGCAGGGGCGGGCCTGGCCGGATTCGGGCTATCGTCACGATGTCGCCTATGAAGCGCGGATTGTTGCCGATCACCCGGTAACGCAGGGATTGCCCGCCAGCTTCCCCGTCACCGACGAGCTCTACCTCTGCCCCATCGACGAAAGCGCGTTCACGCCGCTGCTGCGCGCCGAAGGGTTCGCCTTCACGCAGGACAATTTCCATTCCGCCGCCAATGCCGTGGCGGGCGCGATGTTCAGCCGGGAGGGCTGGGATCATCCGCCGGGCAGCAATTGCATCGCCTGGGAAAGCCGCACCTGCCCCGCCCCGCTGGTCTATCTGCAATGCGGTGACGGCCCGGCCACCTACGCCAATCCCCATGTGCGCCGGATGCTCAGCAATGCGCTCGATTACACATCAGGAGAACAGCCATGACCCCGCTCGAAACGGTTCAAGCCTTCATCACCCATTGGAACAGCGGCGACGTGGAGGCGATGTATGCTCTCTGCACCGAGGATGTGGTGTGGCACAATATCCCGATGGAGCCGGTCGCGGGCAAGGCAGCGTTTCGCGGTGCTGTGGACGGGTTCATGGGCGATGTCGCGGCGTGCGACTGGCAGATCCACGCCATCGCGGCGAACGGCCATGTCGTGCTGACCGAGCGCACCGACGGTTTCACCTTCAAGGATGGTCGCCGCGCCGCGATCCGGGTGATGGGAACCTTCGAAACCGGCGAAGATGGCCGCATTACCGCTTGGCGCGACTATTTCGACATGCTGGAATTCCAGCGAGAATTCGCAGGCACCTGATGCGTGCGCCGCAACCCTAACACAAACGTGCATCGCATCGGGGCGGGCATCGTGGCTAGGCTTGGCGCATAAATCCAAGGGTTGGAGCGATTTTCCGATGAACAAGCCCGAAGGCAATGTGTTTGCCCCCGAAACGCTGGTCGATCCGTTCGATTATTACCGCGCCATCCATGATGCCGGGGTCGAGATCGAACTGATCGAAGGGATGAACACCTACGTCGTCTACAGCTATGACCTGTGCAATGAAGCGCTCGGCAAGCCCGAAATTTACTCGAACGATTTCAGCGTCCTGATGGGGCGCGAGGCCGATGAGGAAATCCAGGCGATCCTGGCCGAGGGCTGGCCCGACGTGCCGACCCTGCTGACCGCCGATCATCCGGTGCACACCCGCAACCGCAAGCTTGTCAACCTCGCCTTCTCGGCCCCGCGCGTCAACGCGATCGAGGCCGACATGCGCACCAAGTCGATCGAGCTGATCGAGGCCTTTGCGGGCAAGGGGACGTGCGAATTCGTCGAGGAATTCGCCGTGCCGCTGCCGGTGGCGATGATTGCGGGGCAGATCGGGCTTGATGACAACCCCAAACAGGTCAAGGAATGGTCCGATGCGGCGGTCGATCGCTTCAGCCAGATGGTCGATCACGACCGCAAGCTGGAATGCGCGCGCAGCCTTGTCGAATTCCAGCACTACATGAAGGCCAAGATTGACGATCGCCGCGCCAATGGCGGCGACGATCTGCTCACCGATCTGGTCGAAGCGCGGGTCGAGGGCGAAACCCCGCTGACCGACCCTGAAATCATGTCGATCATGCAGCAGTTCATGGTGGCGGGGAACGAAACCACCACTTCGACGCTGGCGGGCGGGCTGCTCCAGCTGATCCGCAATCCCGATCAGATGGCGAAAGCGAAAGCCGCCGCAGGAGGGCGCGATCCCAAGGTGATCGGCAATCTGGTCGAAGAGGCGCTGCGTTACGAAACGCCCACAGCGGGCATGTGGCGGATCGTCAAGGCAGATACGGAGCTGGGCGGCATGGCAATCCCGGCGGGCAGCGTGGTACAGCTGCGCTATGCTGCGGCCAATCGCGATCCGAAGAAATTCCCCGATCCCGACACGTTCGACATCACCCGCGCCAATGCCCGCACGCACCTCGCCTTTGGCAAGGGGCCACACATGTGCGTGGGCAACATGCTGTCCCGCAAGGAAATGCTGGTCGCCTTCGACGAGCTGCTCGAACGGCTCGATGACTTCGCGGTGGCTGACGAGGACGGCATCCGCATCCTGCCCAACATCCTGCTGCGCGGGGTGACCCGCCTGCCGATCTCCTTTGCCCGGAAAGCCTGAGACCCATGAATTTCGACCTGTCCGAAGAACAGGAAATGTTCGTTTCATCGGTCGAGCGCTTCGCCGCGCCGGTCGATGTCGAGGCGCGGCGGCGGCTGCGGCTGTCGGCCACGGGGTATGATCGCGCGCGTTGGCAGCAACTCGCCGAACTTGGCCTGATCGCGCTGGCGGTGGGCGAGGATGCGGGCGGCATGGGCGGTTCGGCGGTCGATCTGGCGCTGGTGGCCGAAGCCCTCGGCAAAGCCAATGCCCCCGATCCGCTGCTCGAACATGGCATCCTGCCCGCGCTGCTGCTCGAACGCGGCGGCGCGGATGTGGCGCTTGGCGGCGTGCTGTCGGGCGAGACCATCGCCACCTTTGCCTGGACAGAACGGAGCCAGCGCTACAGCCTTGTCGCCAAGGGCATGAAAGCTGACGAAGGCGCCGAGGGGTTCACCCTCACCGGCGAGAAAACCATGGTGATGGGCGCGCTGATGGCCGATCTGTTCATCGTCACCGCAGACCTTGGCGGGGCAACCGCCTGCTTTCTCGTGCCGCAGGGCGCGCCGGGGCTGGAAGTGCGCGCCTACCGCCTTGCCGATGGCAGCATTGCGGGCGAATTGAAGCTGACCCGCACGCCGGCCGCCACCATGCTGGCGCTGGATGCGGCGGCGCTGGATGCCATAGCGGCCGAAATGCGGCTTTACGCTGCTGCGGAGATGGTCGGGCTGGGGCAGCGGCTGCTCGATGATACGCTCGCCTATGTGAAAGAACGCGAGCAGTTCGGCGTTGCGATCGGTTCCTTTCAGGCGCTCCAGCACCGGCTGGTCGATTGCTATGCGCGGGCAGAACAGTCGCGCTCGATGCTTTATCGCGCCGCGCTCACCGACAGGGCCGATGCCGCCAAGTGGCAGCGCGGCGCCGCCGGGGCCAAGGCCTTCATCGGCGAGAACATCGACGCCATCGCCCGCGAGGCGGTGCAGATGCATGGCGGCATGGGGATCACCGATGAGCTTGCCATCGGGCACGCCCTGAAGCGGGTACTGGTCTTGACCCGCCTGTTCGGCGACGTCGACACCGTGCTGGCGGAATATGCTTTGGCAGCGTGAAGGGGCCGCCTGACGCGCGCCAGTTGGAGGGGACTGAAAAATGGGCGAAAAGATCGACCCGGACCTGTGGAGCGACGATCCGCAGCCGCATTTGATGGGTGGACGGCTGCCTTCGGGCGAAGTGGTCTTCCCGATGCCGGTCGGCGATGCGGCGCAAGGCGTGGAGCCCTACAAGCTGTCGCGCCGGGGCAAGCTGTGGTCGTGGACCAGCCAGGGCTTTCTGCCCAAGGAGCCCTATGAAGGCCCCGGCTCCGCCCCCGGCGAAGGCCCGCCCGATTTCCAGCCCTTCCTGCTCGGCTATGTCGAATTGCCCGGCGAGGTGATCGTCGAAAGCCGCATCGTCGATGCGCGACTGGAAGACCTGCATCTCGGCATGGAGCTGGAATTCTGCATCGTGCCGTTCAACGCGACACACGACACTTTCGCCTTCCGCCCCATTGCACAAGCAGAAAGTCAGGCCGCATGAGCGAGAATGTCTACATTATCGGCGCAGGAATTCACCCGTTCGGTCGCACCGATGGCCGTTCGGGGCGCGAACAGGGCGTCTATGCCGTGCGCGAGGCGCTGGCCGATGCGGGGCTTGGTTGGCCCGATATCGAATGCGCCTATGGCGGCTCGGCGGCGGCGGGCAGCGCCGATATCATGGTCAACGAGCTGGGGCTGACCTCGCTCCCCTTCACCAATGTCGCCAATGGCTGCGCCACCGGCGGCAGCGCGCTCGCCGCCTCGCAGCAGGCGATTGCCAGCGGCATGTATGACCTCGCTCTGGCGGTCGGGTTCGACAAGCACCCGCGCGGCGCCTTCAATGCCAAGCCGTCCGATTACGGCCTGCCCGAATGGTATGGCCAGACCGGCATGATGCTGACGACGCAGTTCTTTGCATTGAAGATCCAGCGCTACATGCAATTGCACGGCATCACCCGCACGACGCTGGGCCGGGTGGCGGAAAAGGCGTTTCGCAACGGCACGCTGACGCCGCACGCATGGCGGCGCAGCCCGGTAGATCTCGACACGATCATGAACGCGCCGATGATCAATGATCCGCTGACCAAATACATGTTCTGCTCTCCGGCAGAAGGTGCGGTGGCGTTGATCCTCGCGTCGGAAAAGAAGATGCGCGAGCTTGGCGCGGACGGGGTGAAGGTGCGCAGCATCGCGGTGAAAACCCGCCCGCCCAATTCCTTCGAGGTGTTTCAGGCCGGGGTCAGCATCGAGGAAGGCGGCAAGCCCACGGTGCTCGCATCGCAGGCGGCCTTCGAGCGGGCGGGTATCGGGCCGGAGGATATCGGGGTTGCGCAGTTGCAGGACACCGAAAGCGGCGCGGAAATCATGCACATGGCCGAAAACGGTTTCTGCAAGGACGGCGATCAGGAAGAATGGCTCGCCAATGGCTGGTCGGAGATCGGCGGACGGCTGCCGGTGAACACGGACGGCGGCTGCCTTGCCTGCGGCGAGCCGATCGGCGCGTCAGGCCTGAGGCAGGTCTACGAGAACGTCGAACAATTGCGCCAGCGCGCGGGTGAACGGCAGGTGCCGGGCAAGGACGGCAAGGGCCCGCGGTTCGGCTATTCCCATGTCTACGGCGCACCCGGCCTGTCCGCCGTTGCCATTCTGGAACGCGAATGAACCGGATGAAGGGCAAGGTCGCACTGGTTTCAGGCGGCGCGGAAGGGATCGGGGCGGCGACCGCGCGCCTGATCGTGGCCGAAGGCGGCAGCGTGATGCTGGGCGATGTCCAGCTGCAAAAGGCCGAGGCGCTGGCGACAGAGCTTGGCGAGCGCGCCGCAGCCACTGCGCTGGACGTGCGTGACATCGCGCAATGGGAAGCCGCCGTGGCGGAAACGCAGGCGCGTTTCGGCAAGCTCACCGTGCTGTGCAATATCGCCGGCATTTCCGAACCCGGCAATGTCCCCGACGGCGCGCTCGACGTGTGGCAGCGCACCATCGACATCAATCTGCACGGCCCCTTTTACGGGATGCGCGCCGCGATCCCGGCGATGGAGGCCAGCGGCGAGGCCTGCGCGATCGTCAACATCGGCTCGATGATCGCGTTGCGCCCGGCTTCGTTCGTCGCCGCCTATAGCGCATCGAAGACCGGCCTCAGAGGCCTCACGCAGAGCGTCGCGCTCGACCTCGCCGAAAGGGGTCTGCCGATCCGCGCCAACATGGTCCACCCCGGCGCGATCCGCACCCCGATGTACAATCGCTACAAGTTCTCGGGCGCCGATACGCCGGACAACATCGAGACCAGTTTCGCCGCCACCCACCCGATGAACCGCATCGGCGAGCCCGAGGAAGTCGCCCGCGCGGTGGTGTTCCTTGCCAGCGATGAGGCAAGCTTTACCACGGGCTGCGACTTTACCGTCGATGGCGGCGGGGCGATCAGGAGTTAATTGCATGGCCGAACAACCCGCCACCCGCATCGACGCGCATTTCATCGCCGCGGGCAAGTATCACGATATCGACTACCCCCGGCTCGAAGTCCTGAAGCTGCTGGCCGAACACCCGCATATCCGCACCACGGTGGCGGCGGATTATTCGGGGCTGGAGCGGCTGGATCAGTGCCGCTTTCTCATCACCTATACCTGCGACCTGATGCCGACCCCGGAGCAGGCCGCGCAATTGCGGGCATGGGTCGAGGCCGGCGGCAAGTGGATGGCCCTCCACGGCACCAACTCGATCCTGGTCTTCACCGAAAACGGCCTTGTCGATACGCCGGACGAGCGTGCGGACGTGTTCGACATGCTCGGCACCCAGTTCAAGGCGCACCCGCCAATCGGTCCCTTCCCGGTCGAGGTGGTGAACAAGACCCATGAACTGACTCAGGGGATCGCGGATTTCGAAGTGGTGGACGAGCTGTACCTGTCCAGGACCACGGCCCCGATCGACACCCTGATGCAGACCACCTTCGAAGGCGAGGCGACCGGCTTCGTCGCGGGTCAGTGGGACAAGACCGCCGTGCCTATCCTTTATACGAGGGATATCGGCGCAGGCCGGATCGTTTATAACACGCTCGGCCATTGCCGCGGGCACTACGACCTGCCCGGCATGGCCGATTTCTACCCGCACAAGGAAATGTGTGCGTGGAATTATGATGTCTATTATGACCTGCTGCGGCGCACCATCCGCTGGGCGATGAGAGACGGGGCCTGAACGGCCCGAGAGAATACGACGAACGGGATCGACTGACATGGACATGGATTTTTCGCCCGAGGATATCGCCTTCCGCGAGGAGGTGCGCGCCTTCCTGCGTGACAACCTGCCCGAGCGGCTGCGCGATGGCGCGCGGCGCACGCCCGGCGTGTTTGTCGAGCCCGATATCGGCATGGAATGGCACCGGATCCTGTATGAAAAAGGCTGGGTCGCCCCCCACTGGCCCAAGGAAGATGGCGGCACCGGCTGGACGCCCACGCAGAAATTCATCTTCGAAAAGGAATGCGCGCTGGCCGGGGCGCCTTCGCTCGCGATCCTCGGCCTGCGCCTTGTCGGCCCGGTGATCTGCGCTTTCGGCACGCCCGAGCAGAAGGCCCGCTTTCTGCCGCGCATCCTTTCAGGTGAGGATTACTGGTGCCAGGGCTATTCCGAACCCGGCAGCGGATCGGACCTTGCCAGCCTGAAAACCAGCGCCCGGCTGGAGGGTGACGATTACATTATCAACGGCTCCAAGATCTGGACCACCCACGCGCATCACGCCAACTGGATCTTCGCGCTGGTGCGCACCGATGCCACGGTAAAAAAACAGGCCGGGATCAGCTTCCTGCTGGTGCCGATGGACCAGCCGGGCGTCGAGGTGACCCCGATCCATTCGATGTCGGGCGATCACGAAGTCAATGCGGTGTTCTTCACCGATGCCTGCACGCCGGTGGAGAATCGCATCGGCGAAGAAGGTGCAGGCTGGAGCATCGCCAAGTTTCTGCTCGAAAACGAGCGCGGCGGTTCCTGCTTTGCCCCGCGCCTGATCCAGTCGATCGACCGGCTGGAGGAGCTGGCCCAGACCCAACCATCGGGCGTCAACGGCGCTATCGCCCACGACCCGCGCTTCCGCGACCGGCTCGCCCGCGTCCGGCTCGAGGCCGAGGCGCTGGAGGTGACCGAACTCAGGATTCTTGCCGAACTGGCCAAGGGCCGCGCGCCGGGGCCACAGACCTCGCTGGTCAAACTGCTGGGTTCCAATATCGGCCAGCAGGTCGATGTTCTCAGGCTGGAACTGCTGGGACCGGATGCGCTGCAACTGCCGCTCGAACGCCCGCTTTACGGCAACGAAGCACCCGAACCGGTGGGCAGCGAATATGCGCAAACCGCGATGGGCCGCTACTTGAACAACCGCGCGGCGACGATCTTCGGCGGGTCGGACGAGGTGCAGAAGAACATCATCGCCAAGACCGTGCTGGGGCTGTGAGAGGACACGACTGATGGACGTATCGAAGCTGATGTTCCGCGATGGCCTGATGGCGGGCGAGCGCATCCTCGTCACCGGCGGCGGCACCGGGCTGGGGCGCGAGATGGCCGAAGCCTTCCTCAAACTGGGCGCCACGGTCTATATCTGCGGGCGGCGGCAGAACAAGCTGGACGAGACCGCAGCCGAACTCACCGCTGCTCATGGCGGCAAGATCGTCGGCATGGCCTGCGACATTCGCGATGCGGATGCGATCCACGCGATGGTGGACGCGATCTGGGCCGATGGCGGGGCATTGACCGGGGTGGTCAACAACGCTGCGGGCAACTTCATCAGCCGCACCGAGGATCTTTCGGTCAATGGTTTCAACGCCATCGCCGATATCGTGATGCGCGGGACGTTCTACGTGACCCTCGACATCGGCAAGCGTCTGATCGCCGAGAAGAAGCGTGCCAGCTTCCTCTCGATCCTCACCACCTGGGTGTGGTCGGGCAGCGCCTTCGTGGTGCCGTCTGCCATGAGCAAGACCGCGATCAATGCCATGACCCAGAGTCTGGCGACCGAATGGGGCCGTTATGGCCTGCGCTTCAATGCCATCGCGCCGGGCCTCTTTCCGACCAAGGGGATGAGCGCGCGGCTCAATCCCGGCAGCAGCGGTGACAACAAGAAGAACGACCTCAACCCGATGGGCCGTGCGGGCGAGATGCATGAACTCGCCAATCTCGCGGTGTTCCTGATGGGGCCGGGCGCGGAATATGTGAACGGCCAGACGATCGCCATCGATGGCGCGGGCTTCCAGGCCAACGGCGGCACCTTCTACCCCATGCTCCACGCGCTGGGCGATGCCGAATGGGACGCGATGCGCGCGATGATCAAGGGCACCAACGAAAAGGACAAGGCCGACCGCGCGGTAGGCTAGGCCTGCCGGACACGGGCGCCCTTCTGACCTGCCATGGTGAGGCCGCAGCTTCAGGCCGCGGCTGGCGCCAACCGCTCGTCACCCACCCGGGCCAGCAGGCAGAACACCAGACCCAGCAGGGTGATGCCTGCCGCCGCGAAATAGGTCATCGCATAGCCGCCGCCTTCGACCAGCCAGCCCGAATTGCCCGACATGACCGAGCGCGAGAGGTTGGGCACCGCCATGAACAGCGCAAACTGGCTGGCGGCGATGGCCGGATTGCTGATCCGCATCGCCCAGACGATCAGCAGGATCGTGAGCAGCACGCTGAGGATATACATCCCCGAACTCAGCGCCATGAACAGCACATCGTCCTGCCATCCGGGAAAGCTTGCACCGGCCGCCACCGCCAGCACGGCAAGGGCGAGGAAATGCGCGATGATCATGCGCCGAAGACCGAACCAGCGCACGAGCACGATCGGCACGAACAACGCGAACACGGCAGCAATAAGGTTGAGCAAGGCGGCGAGGCTGGCATAGCGTTCGCTCGACCAGCCCAGATGCTGCACCGCCAGCGTCGGACTGACCGCATCGCCAAAGGCCAACATCGCGCAGGCACACCCCGAAGCCAGCAGAAACAGCAGGGTGCGCGGGGGCAGCACCGAACGCAGCACGCCTGCCAGGATCGGCCACCACGCCGAATTCTGCCGCTCCTCGCATTCGCGCGAGGGCTCGCCCTGCGTCCAGGGCAGCAGCCGCTCGCCCGGCCGCTCGCGGAACATGGCGACGAACACCGAGGCACAGGTAACCATCGCCGCAAGCACCAGGGCGGTGCTTGCCAGCGTACCCGATGCCAGCAATTGCCCAGCAACGAGGCTGCACGCGGCCACGCCGAAGCTCTGGCTGGCGAACATCAGGCTGTTGATCGCGGTACGCTCGACCACGGGGACGATATCCACCGTCATCCCGTCCACCGCGACATCGCTGAACGTGACGCAGACATTGAGCGCGAAGCAGAAGGCCGTCAGAAGCGCGATGTCGCCCACACCGGGCGCCGTCACCGCGAGTCCCAGCAGCGCGGCCACCATCAGGCCTTGCGACAGCAGGATCCACCCGCGCCGCCGGCCCATCGGCTTGAAGGTGAAGCGGTCCATCACAAGGCCGTTGAACAGCTTGGTCGACCACGGCAGCATCGCGATCCCGACAAAGCCGCCGATCTGCACCGGGGTCGCGCCGTTATCGGCCAGCCAGCCGGGCAACGCCACCAGCACCAGCCCGAGCGGCACGCCTTGCATGAAATAGAGCAGGATGATCGCGGCAAAGCGAGCGATCTTGTGTTCGGACAGCGCCGGCAGCGGCCGCCGGGCGGCGATTGCCGAAGCAGCGGCGGCGGCGTTCGTCATCGCGCCTCGCCCAGCGCGCGGGCCATGGCGAGGGTATCGACATGTTGCTGGAAAGCGGTGATCAGGCCGTCCTTCACCGTCCACCAGTGCACGATCTGCGGGTTGACCTTCTCGCCGGTCGCTTTCGACACCGCCGAATATCGGCCCTGCATCGCCACGGTATCGCCCTGGCAAACGAAGGTTCCGACCTCGACCGCGAAATCATCGAACAATTCCGCCGTGCGCCCGAACACGCCGGCGAATACCGCGTCTGCCCCGACATAGGGATTGCGGTCGGCGAGGATGTAATTCTCCGCCTCGTGCCACGCCATGTCGGGCGCCATGACCGAGCCCGCCGCCGCCATGTCGCCCGAGGCGAAGGCCGCGTAGAGCGTTTTCACCGCTTCAAGATTGTCAGACATTGCGGTTGCGTCCTTTCATAAGGTGAGGTGGAAACCGCCATCGGCGGTCAGCGTGGTGCCGGTGATGAAGCTGGCTTCGTCCGAGGCGAGGAAGGCGATCGCGCGCGCGATCTCGTCGGGCTGGCCGGCACGTTTGAGGTGGATCCGGCGCTCGATCAGCTCGTCATAGACCGCATCGCCGAACTTCGTCCGTGCGCGCCGGTGGAGCGGGGTGTCGATGATCCCGGGACAGACCAGATTGACCCGGATGCCCTGCGGCGCAAGCTCGGCAGAGGCAGATGAGGTCAGCCCGATCTGCGCGCTTTTCGAAGCGCAATAATGCGCAAAGGCCGCGCAGCCGAGGAAGGAATTGACCGATCCGACATTGACGATGGCACCGCCATTGCCCGCTGCCAACATCGCCCGCGCCTGATGTTTGAGGCACAGGAAATTGCCGCGCAGGTTGGTGTCGATCACGGCATCCCAATCGGCGTCGGCCATATCGACGATGGGCACCACCGTCTCGCCGATCCCGGCATTGTTGACCGCGATGTCGAGCCGTCCGTACGTTGCCACGGTGCGGGCAACCATGGCTTCGACATCGCCCGCATCGGCCACATCGGTGCGCATATGGCTGGCCTTGCCGCCCGCCGCGCGGATCGCCCCGGCGTGGGCAGCGATATCATCCTCGCGCCGCGCCGCCAGCACCACGGTCGCGCCGCGATTGGCCAAAATGCGGGCGGTCGCCTCACCGATCCCGCTGCTCGCGCCGGTAACGATGGCGACTTTTCCAGCAAACGAATTCATGCTGGGCCGCCAACGGCCTTTGCCAGGATCAGCGTGTCGACGTGCTGCTGAAAGGCGGTGATCTTCCCGTTCTTCACGGTCCAGAAACTGGCGATCCGTGGGTTGATCTTGACGCCGGTATCTCTTGCAGTCGCGCGGTACCGCCCTTCCGTGACCACGAGGTCACCCTCCGAGATGATGGTATCTATATCGACTTCGAACTGCTCGAAATCCTCGGCGAGCCGTTGAAACACTCCCTCGACCACAGCGTGCGGACCGATATAGGGGCTGCGGTCGGCCAGTTTGTTGCCTTCCGCTTCATTCCACTCGATGTCTTCAGCCATCAACGCTGTCACGGCTGGAATATCGCCCGCGGCAAACCCGGCATACAATGCTTCAACCACTTCTTTATTCGTCATTTTCTGGCTCCTTGTTTGCGGTGGGCCTGCGAGCAGGGCGCCCGCTCAATTCGAAACGTCCGCGGCGATCAGCCAGCGACCCTCGATCTTGCGCCACAACAGCGAGGCATAGCCCCCGAACAGCCGCGCGCCGTCCGCGTCGAACACGTCGTATTTCTGGATTTCGACAAAGGCATCGGGGCTGAGCCGTTCGATGCGCAGCACTTCGAGCGTGGCATCTTGCGCCGGGCTGGCCGCGACCTCGGCCCAGAAGGCGGCGATGTCCTCGCGCCGATCAAGAAGGCTGTCGGCGGACGGCGAATAGAGCGCGCCGGGTGCATAAAACGCCATGATGCTCCGCACATCGTCCGAACGGATGCCGGCGAGAATCACGCGGGTGCGGTTGTCGAGCGCAGCCTCGATTTCTGCCATAGCGGAGGGACCGCCAACGTTCGTCTGTGCATCAGGCTGAGGTGCGCCAAGCTGGCGGGCGTAATCCGCCGCATCGAAGGCACCGACCGAGTCCGCGATCAGCCCGTCGGGACCGATCAGCCACGCTTCGGCTCCGTTGATTGCGACCCGTGCCCCGGTTCCGCCCGGTCCGGTGTTGGTGCCGGTCAGCGTCCAATGGAAAACCTGCCTGCCGCCCTCTGCACCCATGCGATCAAAGGCGACCACCATGTCCGGAAAGGCTTCCATGAACCCGCGCGCGACATCGGCGATGGCCGCGCGTCCGGTCGCGGGTTCCCCGCCATTGACTGTCAGCCGCCCGCTCTCGCTGTAGAAGGCGGCAACGCTTTCGGGGTTCTGGCTGGACCAGGCCCTGGCGTAATCGCGCGCAAATTCGGTGAGGGCCGAAATCGCGGCGGCAGCGTCGTCCGAATGCGCAGACGCGCCTATCCTGACCAGCGCGTCCCCAAGCCCCGAAACATAGGCCGGGCCGTCACCCGGCGGCAGGATCACGCCGGTGACGAGCCCCGGCATCGGCGCCCATAATGCGGGCGAGAGCATCGGGAGCAGCGGCTCGCCCGCGGCCTGCCGGCGTTCGAGTTCGGCAACCATGCGGGCGCTCTTGGCAGGATCGGGGTTGAACACCGTGCTGACCGCGCCGCTATCGGGATCGATCCGGTAGATCGCGTTTGCGAACGGGCTGGCGGCCCACACCATGCCGTCGGCGGCGAGTTCGAGATTGTCGGGCGTGGTCACCCTTGCAAGCACCCGCCGGTCGCCAAGCGCGGCGGTGGCCGGATCGACCGCAAAGCTCAGGATACGGCTGGCGACGATCTCCGCGACATAGAGCCGCCCTCGCGCCGCATCGAACACGATACCATTGGCGAAATCGAGACCATCCACCAACTTGACCGCACGCGGGGCCGGTTTGCCCACCTCCTCAGGCGCAATCCGCCAGACCGATCCGTCGCCCATCGGCCTGTCGGCGGCGGCGAACATCCGCGCTTCCGATCCTGCGCCGGGCGCGTTCTCGGTCGATTGGGTGAACCAGATCGCGCCCGAGGAATCGCGGATGGCCGCGTTGACACCAAAGGGATGATCGTAAATGCGGGCCACCGCTCCAGTCTGTGTATCGACGCGGTAGATATGCCCGCCAGTGATGTCAGCCACCAGCACATGGCGTCCGTCAGGCTCCCACGCGATCCCATTGGGGCTGTTCCAGAGCGGGTCGGGCTTGGTCCTGAAGCCCGCCGCCGCGAAGTCTCCGAAAGGCGCGATCGTCCCGTCCGGCGCGATGGTGACCAGTCCATGGTTCCAGTCACCGACCAGCAGGCGACCATCGGGCAGGATCACGCCATCCTCTGCGTGGGTCAGGCCGCCCTCTGCCGGGAACCGCTCCACTTCGGGCAGGGTCTGCGATGCGGGAGATGCCTGATCGGCATTGGCAGGCGCGCAGAAAATGCTGGCAAGCGCCAAAGCAACGGCCATCCGGAGTGTCATCACCAGTCAAATCTCCTCAGAAAACCGAATATCCGCCGTCGACCGGCAGGGTGATGCCGGTGACGAAATCGGCCGCCGCACTGGCGAGGAACACCGCCGCGCCGGCGCATTCCTCCGGCTCGCCCCAGCGGCCTGCCGGGGTGCGCGCCATCAGCATCGCGTTGAAACCGCTCCAGTCCGCATCGTCCTGCACGATCTGCGTCATCTCGGTCGCGATCCAGCCCGGCGCGATGGCGTTGACCTGAATGCCGTGCGGGGCGAGCTCGATCGCCATCGACTTGGTGAGCTGCACGATGCCGCCTTTTGCGGCCGCGTAGGACGGCACGTTGCCTGCGCCGAAGATGGAATACATGCTGGCGAGATTGATGATCTTGCCGCGCCCGCGCTGCTGCATCGATGCCGCCGCCACCTTTGACAGCAGGAAGGTCGCGGTCAGGTGGGTGGCAATCGCATTGTCCCAGCCTTCCTCCGACTGGTGCAGCACCCCGCCGCTGACATCGGTGTTGCCGGCATTATTCACGAGAATGTCGATCGGGCCGAGCGCGCGTTCAACGCTGGCAATCGCCGGGGCGAGCGCGGCGCGGTCGGTCACATCGAGGATATCGGCATGGGTGGACCGACCGATCTGTTCGAGTTCGGCCTCGACTGCAGCATTGCGCTCAGCATCGCGCGAAAGAATCGCCACCGCAGCGCCTGCATGAGCAAAGCCAAGTGCGATGGCGCGGCCGATACCCCGGTTGCCGCCGGTAACGACCGCGACCTTGCCCGACAGATCGAAGGGCGCGGCGCGCGTCACGTCGTCAAGGCCTCCAACCGCCCGCGAATGGGCGAAACCGGGGCGGCCAGATCGATCGCCAGCAGATCCGCCGCGCTTTCCCCGGCGCGCAACCGGGCGAGCCATTCGGCCGGATCATATTCGGTGCCGACCGGGTTCTCGCCGATTGTCTCGCCTGCAAAATAATCGCGGCATTCCGCCTTGCTGGCAAAGCAATCGACGCTGAATTCCATCTGGTTGCCATCGGGATCGGCATAATAGAGCGAGGCGCTCATGCCGTGATTGACGCACCAATAGGGCGCGATGCCCTTGCCCTTCAGGTCTTCCCAGGTTTCCAGCAAATCGGTGAGCGAGGCGACTTCATAGGCGACATGGTCGACCCCCACCGGAGCCTGCGCCGCAGCATCGCCATCGGGCGCGATTACCGCCAGATCGGCAAAGGCCAGCCGGTGATGTTCATCATCGAAGGTCAGAAAGGCGAGCGCCGGATTGCGATAGACGATGGTCGCGCCAAACACTTGCCTGTACCATTGCAGCATCACATCGAGCTGGCGGGTGCGATAGACGACATGGGCCAGTCTGGGTGATTGCATCGCCATGGCGGCATCCTCCTTAGCAACGTCATGGGGTCGAACTCCGGCAGGCGGTCGGGTCGCATGCCGCCCGCCGGAGCTCTGGCCGCACTGCCCCCCGCAGCACGGCTTGACTGTGTGCAGCAGCGCCGAAACGATGCTGCCGCCGTGCTCGGCGCGGTCGGAGCTGTTGGCAGCCCGACCTTGAAGAACACCGACGAGAAACGGCGGCAAAGCTCTCCCGTGCGCGACGATCCCGCGATCGGCACGCTGCTTGAACAGGCTTGTTTTGCGCTAATTCCCGTGGAGCGGAAAATGGCCGCCAAAACGGTGCGCGGTCAACCGCGCGGACCGTCAAAAAAGCGTCAATTCGTGCGGCGTCAGGCCCCGCGCGGGTCAGCGGGCATGAGATCGGGCCAGCCGTGGCGGTTCCACGCCTCCACCAGGCCGAGATCCTCGGCGAAGGTCATGAACCCTTCGTGCTGCCAGATCCGGCGGATCGGGTCGACATCGGTCCACAGGCTCATCAGGCCGAACATGTTGGCCGGATGGATGCACTTGCGATAGATCGTCATCACCAGGTCGGCATGGCCCATCCAGATCGCCGGAAACGCGATCGACGGATCACAGGGATCGGGCATGGTCGCATGCAGCCCGTCGAGCATCGCGCAATAGGCCGCGCGCGCGCCCGCATCGCCGCTGCAGACGCCCTTCGCGGCGATCCCCCAATAGGCATCACGCACCGCATCGCTCATCGGCGCGGTCCCGGCGGGGGGCAAGATGACCGTGTTCATCAGCATCCGCTGGGCATAATAGGTTGTGGCAGCCTTTTCGTGCTGGCCGTGCATCGCCTCGAACACCGCCAGCCACATACCCGGCATCCCCAGATCGACCGTCCGTTGCCCCGCTGCCAGCGCCGCTTCGATCTGACCGAGATTGAAATGCGCGGTCGCGAGCATCGCGTAGTTTCGGCCGTAGGCAGGATCCTGCTCCACGCCCGCCTGGATGAAGGGCAGCGCATCCCGGGTGCGCCCGATGTAGAGCAGGAACGATCCCAGCCGCAGCGCGACATCGGCGTTCTGTGGCTCCCGGGCAAAAGCTTCATAGGCCAGTTCGAGCGCGCCTGCCGGGTTCCGGCGCGTCCATTCGTGGATCCCCTGGATCGCCAGCGCATGGCCCTGCCCCGGATCAAGCGCGACTGCCCGCTTGGCGCATTCCGCCGCCTTGCGCGACCGTTCGACCCGGTCGAGGCACGGGGTATAGACCGCGTTGTGAACATGGGCATCGGCCAGCGCGGTCCAGCATTCGGCGAAATCGGGGTCGATCCCCAGCGCCTGTTCGAGCAGCTCGACCGATTTCGCCGCCGCCCCGTCGGTAATCGAGCGCCGCACCAGCGATCGGCCTTGCAAATAGAGCGCATAGGCCTCGCGGCTGGCCGTCATCCGCCGCATCGGCGCGGGCGAAAGCGGAAGGCCCAGTACCCGGCCGATCGCAGCGATGACATTATTGCCGATGACTTTGCGCGATTCGAAAAAATCGTCGATCGATCCTTCGATCCGGTCCGCCCAGACCTCGGCGCCGGTAGCGCCTTCGATCAGCGCGATCCTGACCGTGATCATCTCCGGCGTGCGCCGCACCTCGCCCTCGATGAGGTGCGTCACCCGCAGGCCGGAAGCCATTTCCGTAAGGGTCTGGCCGCGTGCCGCGACCGCGAGGACCGAAGTTCGCCCGGCCAGCATTATGCCTTCCAGCTTGCCCAGCCGCGACACCAGTTCATCGGTCACGCCCTCGGCCAGAAAAAACTCTCCGCCGACCTGATCGATCTGGTCGAATGGCAGCACGGCCAGCGCGACGTCGGAAAGGCCGCGGGTGCCGGGATACCGGACCTGCGCGGCCGCACTCAGCCGCACGCAGGTTTCAGGGTCTTGGCCGGCTCGCCCTTCGCCGACCAGCCTCGCGCTCGCCTGCCGGATCCGCACATCGACCTCCCGCCGCTTGAGAGCGAGCCACCCGTCGAAGGCCGGATTGAACGACATGCCCTGCAGGATCGGCAAGGTAGCGATCCCTTCAAGGATCTCGGCAGCCGCCTGCGCATCGCCCTGTTCCAGCGCGGCTTCGAGGTTGCACAGATCGGACCGGAAAGATCCGCGATCCAGCGCAACCGCCGCCCGCGTGACGATCAGGGGATTGCCGCAAGCCTCGCTCTCGAACTGGCGACGCAAATCGAGCAGGCACTGTCTGAGACTGGCCTTGGCCTGCGCCGGAAACCGGTCAGGCCACAGCAGACGGCACAAGGTCTCGCGATCAAGGCTGCGTTCGGGCTGCAGGCACAGCAGCGCGATCAGCAGCACCCCTCTGCGGTTGCTGAGCAACAAAGCTGCGCCATCCGAAGTTTCGAGCCGGAACGTGCCAAAGATCCGGGCCAGAGCCGCGGTTCCGGGCCTGGCCAGATCAGATCGTATTTGCACCATTACAGCGCTCCCCACCCGCGGAGCTTAGAGCGTGGCCGGGCTTTTGCAACAGGCGTTGAATGCTTGATACGTACGCGGACCGAGGCCGCGCTGATACCGCGGCTCCGCCAGAGGCGCGTGATCGATACTGCCCGTCCTCACTGATCGACCAGCGAGGCAGCGAACCCGACGAACCTGCGTTGCGCAGTCCCGATCAGACTGGTAGCAAAGCGATGATGTATTGTCGTCCTTGCCGGCTGATTTATCAATGAAAAATCTGCAGGACAGGGGATTGCGACGACAGCGCTTTCAAGGGGCCGGTGTCTTGTTTCATGAGCAACAGCAGGGCTGCCCCGTGCCAAGGTGCAATTGGATCACGGCCCGCCTGCCGTCTGCGGGTCTGGTCGGTGCCTGTGCCGCTTTCGCCCTTGCCGGTTGCGCTGTACCACGTTCCGATCCACCATCGCTTGCAAGTGCGCAACCCGTTCCGGAAGCATGGGCTCTCACCGAACCTGGCGGGACAGCTATCCCGCTCGATCGCTACTGGCTGATGCTCGACGATCCGCTGGTCGAGGAATATGTCGCGCGGGCGCAGGACGAAAATCTCGATCTGGTTCAGGCCGTTACACGGCTGCGCGCGGCCCGGGCCGGCCTGCGTCAGGCCCGGGCCGCGCGCGTGCCGACGATTTCCGCCAACAGCGGCGCGAGCCGGGATTTCGGAGATTTCGCCGGAAACGATGTGCTGTTCTCGCTGGGCGCGGATGCTTCGTGGGAGGTTGATCTGTTCGGGCGGATCGATGCGTCGGTCGAAGCGGCGCGCGGCGATTTGCAGGCAGCAGGATATTCGCTCGGCGATCTGGAGCGTGTGATCGTGGCGCAGGTGGCCAGCCAGGTGGTGACCGCGCGCTCGATCGCGGCGCAGCTGGCGATCGCGCGTGATACGCTGGCCAATCAGGAGGACAACCTGCAAATCGCGCGCTGGCGCAATCAGGCCGGCCTTGTCGCAACACTGGACGTCGAACAGGCGCGCACCCAGCGGGCGCAGACCGCAGCGGCAATCCCGCAGCTTGAAAGCAATCTCGCGGCGGTGGCGAACGCGATTTCCACCTTGATTGGCGAGCCGCCCGGCCGCGTCTACCGCGCACTGGCCGAAACGCCGCGCGGCGTGCCGGTTCCGCCGGCCGAGGTCGAACTGACCGCCCCGGCCGACATGCTGCGCCGACGGCCCGATGTCAGCGCGGCCGAAGCGCGCCTGGCTGCCGATCTCGACCGGGTCGGGGTTGCGCGCGCGCAGCTTTATCCGCTGGTCCGGCTGAGCGGCAGCGTCGGCACCAATGCAACCGATCTCGAAAATCTGTTCGACATCGTGACCGGCAATGTCTTTGCCGGCCTGAGCCAGCTGATTTTCGACGGCGGGCGTGTACGCGGACAGATCGAGAGCGCGCAGGCCATCGCCGATGGTTCGCTGGCGGCGTGGCGCCAGACCATCCTGGCCGCGCTCGAGGATGTCGAAACTTCGGCGGTCGATCTCAGGACAAGCGGTACGCGGGTCGAAGCCTTGATCGAAGCCAATGACGGTGCGCAGAATGCGGCACTGCTGGCGCGCAGCCAGTATCAGGCCGGACTGATCGATTTCCAGACCTTGCTGGTGGCCGAAAGCCAGTTGCTGAGCACACGCACCGCGCAGGTCAACGCCGAAGCATCGCGGGCGCTCGCCTTTGTCAGCCTCGCACGCGCGCTGGGCGGCGGGTGGGCTGTGCCGGACGGCGCGGGATTGGAAGAATTGGCGGCGAGAGGGCTACCCGAGTGAACGAAACGAACAATCCGGCAGAAAACCAGCCCAGCGTGGATGAATTCCTCGGCACCAAGCCGCGCCCGCGCTGGCGGCGCTGGATGAAATACTGGCTGCCCGGCCTGATCATAGTCCTGCTGGTCCTCGCCATTGCGCAATGTGCCGGCGACCCGCCGCCGCCCGATTACGTCACCGAGGAGGTGGTGCAGGAATCGCTCGATCTTTCGGTCACCGCGACAGGCAACCTTCGCCCGACCAATCAGGTCGAGGTCGGCGCGGAAGTCACCGGGCCGCTCGACTCTGTCTTGGTCGACGTCAACGACCGGGTTACCAAAGGGCAGGTGATCGCGATCATCAATACCGAGATCATCGACCAGCAGATCGCCCAGTCGCGCGCCAATCTCAATGCGGCGCGCGCCGCGCTGGCGCAGGCGCAGGCGGTGCTGGACATCGACAAGGTGCAGCTCGCCCGGCTCGAGGAAGTGCGCCGCCTGTCCGAAGGGCGGGTGCCATCGCGGATCGAGCTGGAACAGGCAGAGGCGGCGGTAGAACGCGACCGTGCCGCAGTCGCTTCGGCCAAGGCCAATATCGAGGCCGCCGATGCCTCGCTGAAAGGCAATCTCACCACCCGCTCGCGTGCGGTGATCCGTGCGCCGGTCGATGGCGTGGTGCTGGCCCGGCGGGTCGAGCCGGGTCAGACCGTGGTCGCCAACTTCAACACCGTTACGCTGTTCGTGATCGCCGAAGATCTGGCGAACATGCAGCTGCGCGTCTCGATCGACGAGGCCGATGTCGGTCAGGTCAAGGCGGGCCAGCGCGCCACCTTCACTGTCGATGCCTATCCGGGCCGCCGGTTTCCCGCCACGCTCGAACGGGTCGATCTGGCTTCCGCCAACACGACCCAGAGCACGGCGAGCGGGGGTGGCGCAGCCGCTGCGGCCGGAGGATCGGTGGTCAGCTATGAGGCATTGCTCGCCGTGGAGAACCGCGACGGATTGCTGCGGCCCGGCATGACGGCAACGGCCACGATTGCAACGCAGAATACCGGCAAGGCGCTGCTGGTGCCCAACGCCGCCTTGCGCTTTCGTCCGGAAGAGGAAGAGGCAGGTGGTGGCGGCGTCTTCAGTCCGCAGATCGGCCTCGAGGAACAGAAGCAGCAGGCAAGCATCGGCGTTGGCAGCCGGCAGCAGGTGCAGATCCTGCAGGCGGACAGCACCTTGCGCGCGATAGAGGTGGTGACGGGACGCAGCGACGGGCGCAGAACCGTGGTGACCTCACCCGATCTGAAGCCCGGCATGAAGGTCGTCACCGGCATCAGGGCCGCTGGCACGTGATTGAAGCGCCGCTCATCCAGATGGAAGGGATCACCAAGACCTTCGGCAGCGGCCCGGCGGCGTTTCAGGCCCTGAAGGGGATCGACCTCAGCATCGACCGAGGCGAGTTCGTGGCGATCATGGGCCCGTCGGGCTCGGGCAAATCGACCACGATGAATATTCTCGGCTGCCTTGATGTGCCGACCGGGGGCGTGTTCCGGTTTCGTGGGGTCGAGGTGCAGAAGCTTGATCGCGATCAGCGCAGCCTGCTGCGCCGCCGCTACCTCGGCTTCGTGTTTCAGGGCTTCAACCTGCTGGCGCGCACCACGGCGCTCGAAAATGTCGAGCTGCCGCTGCTCTACCGCGGCGAAAAGAAGGTGGAGCGGCGCGAGGCAGCGATGCGCGCGCTCGATCAGGTAGGGCTGGTGCCTTGGGCAAGCCACACCCCGGCCGAACTGTCGGGCGGCCAGCAGCAGCGCGTTGCGATCGCGCGGGCGCTGGTGACGCAGCCCGATGTGCTGCTGGCCGACGAGCCGACCGGAAACCTCGACAGCGAACGATCGGTCGAGATCATGGAACTGCTGCGCAAACTCAACGGCGAAGGCATCACCGTCCTGATGGTCACGCATGAAGAAGAGATGGCAGCCTTTGCCAAGACCATCGTGCGGTTTCGCGACGGGCTGGTGGAACGGATCGAGCGCGGCGCGCGCAGCCTTGCCGGCGACGGGACGCTGGCATGATGCTGGGCTCGACACTTCTGCTGGCGCTGCGCGAAATCCGCCGGCATATAATGCGCTCGATCCTCACCACTCTGGGCATCATCATCGGCGTGGCCGCAGTGGTGACCATGGTGACGCTGGGCAACGGCGTGACCGCATCGGTGCAGGAGGAGGTCTCGTCACTCGGGGCGAGCAATTTCATCGTCTTCCCGGTCCGCACCGATCGCGGCACGATCCGCCCGTTCGACGAGGCCGATGTGCGCGCGGTCGAACAGCAGATCGCCGGAGTAACGATTGCGGCGGGCAACGTGGCGTCGAATGCCACCGCCTTCTATAACGGACAGGACTGGGACACTCGGGTGCAGGGCGTCAACAACGCCTTTCTCGAAGCGCAGTCGATCGCGGTCGAGGAAGGCCGGGCTTTCAACAAGGACGAGGAACTGGCGGGCAAGAATGTCTGCCTGCTGGGCCTCAAGGTGCGCGAGGCGATTTTCATGCCCGACGCCAGTCCGGTCGGCGCGCGCATGCGGCTTGGCGATGTCTCGTGCATGGTCATCGGCGTGATCGAGGAACGTGGCCAGGGCGGGGGCGGCGCGGATGATGACGATGCCGTCTATATGCCGCTCAAAACCGTGCAGCGGCGGTTCAAGGGCGATGACAAGCTCGACTATTTCGTGCTGAAATATGATGCAGGCTATGCCCCTTCGGCGATTCAGGACGCGCTGGTCGGCCTGCTGCGGGAACGGCGCCTGCTTCAGGATGCCGAACCCAACGACTTCAACGTGATCGATACAGCCCAGGTCAATCAGGCGCTGGGCGCGGTGACCGGCGCGCTCACCGCGATGGTGGCGGTGATTGCCTCGATCAGCCTGCTGGTGGGCGGGATCGGAATCATGAACATCATGCTGGTTTCGGTGACCGAGCGCACGCGCGAGATCGGGATCAGGCTGGCGATCGGCGCATTGGCGCGCGAGGTGCGGCTGCAATTCCTGACCGAAGCGGTGGTGTTGTGCGCGCTGGGCGGGCTGGCCGGCATCGGCCTTGCGTTCGTCGCCTCGGTCGGATTGGCAGCGGCGATCGATGTGCCTTTCGTGTTCGATCCGATGATCAACATCGTCAGTTTTGCTTTCGCGGCGGGCATGGGGATCGTCTTCGGCTATTACCCCGCAAGCCGCGCCTCGCAGCTCGATCCGATCGACGCCTTGCGACACGAGTGACCGACCGGCCCCGACAGTGTCTTTGCGATTCGGGCCGGATATCTGCAGGCCCGCCGAAACTGATTTGCGCGCAGATTGCGCAAGGCAGCACAGGGCTACGACCGCGGCGAGCCCTTGCAATAGCCGCTGCAGGACAGCCGCAGCGCAGCACCACGGACGCAACACACCCGCGCGCTGCACCCACGGCAATCCGGCTGCCTTGAATACGTTTCTCTGCTTCCCAGCCGGCACCCCAAATTTGCTGGATGCATGGGTAAAGCTTTGGACAGTCCGGTTCGATTGAGAAGCTGCCGCATGCAAGCCTTGCCGTCTTTGATAGTGAGTTGAGGGCAATAGGGTGGCGACAGGTCGCGTAGGGTGTGCCGATAAGCCAGGTTTTCCAAATCGGTCCTCTGATTGAACCGGCTGGAAGGATCACGGACCTGATTTTGCGGAAGTAATGAGCGAACCCGCGCAGGAGTTCGACGAGCGCCCTGGCCCATCAAAATATAAAGGCAGCCGTCGCCGCGGGCCCGGTGAAGCGATAGCGTATCCGTCCGTTCCAATCTGCCTTGTCGACACCCAGCCGGTAATCGACATGGCGCAGCATGACGCCCAGCGCAAAATTGCGGGTGACCGCATAATCGGCGCTGGCCTGTGCGTTCAAGAGCCGGCCGTCATAGTCATCTACCTTCAACGACAGAAAATCCCCGCGCGCGCTCAGTTGCAGACGCGGCGTCGGACGATAGCGGGCATGAACGCCCACCGTGGGCAGGGGCGCGAGCGCCTCTCGCCGACGCCGCTCGATCGTGGCCTGTCCCTGCCCGACCTGGCCTTCGCCTTCCAGAAAGACCGAGAAGTCAGTGACATGCGCGCCCACGGCAAGGGCGAGGGCATAATCCGCACCGCTGGCGATATCGCGATTGACCGTCAACCGATAGACGGTTGACGCAAAGCCGGCAGACACTGTGGCCGAGGCCGGATAGGTGACGCCATCGAAGGTGAGGTCCCGATCAATGATGGCAGTACGGCTGCGTGTCAGGGAATAGGCCTCGGCGATAAGGTGCCAGCCGCGGCCTGCGCGCACGCCCAAGGTGCCGGATGGCAAGACGCGCCGCTCAGGAAAATCAAGATCCGCCTCCAGGTCGAGATCACTTCCTGTCTCGCCGTTGCGCGCAACGCGCACTCTGGTATCGACCGAGGGGTAGAAGGCGCCGACCTGCAGCCAGACCTTGGGATCGGCAAAAGGGCCTTCGTCCGATGCTGCTACGGCCGGTGCCGCCGCCGCGAAGACCCAGAACGCCCCCAAGGCAAACAGCGCATCTCTTACCATCGGAACCTCTCCATAAACAGGGCGGTCCGCTTCGGGTATATGGAATAGCCGGCCCGAACGCTTGTCCACCTTCATGTCATTCCGGGCTTGTTTATCGCAATTTTCTGTGCGCGAATGTGCAGAATGATACACTTTATGACGTGTGAATAGGCAAGAAAGGGGACGATGTATTCTGGTTGCCTATGGTGGTCCCGGCCCGGTTTCAGCGCCTGGCCTGTTCGCATGGATCATCGGCACCAAGGCATCGACCACTTGCGCGATATAGAGGAACCCTGGCCGGGTATGGGCATAGGCATAATCGACCAACCACAAAACGTTGGGCCGGCTGACGCGGAACTCCCGATCGACCTTGTCCAGCGGGCAAAAAGCCTTGGAGTTGCCGACGGCGGTGACCATTGTCTTGCCCCGCCGCGCGCCTGCCAGCCCCATGGTACGAGTCATCCGCATCACGCTGCGCTTGGCGACGGACAGCATGCAGCGTCACACGCTCGCCGCTGAGAACCGCCCAGACCTCGCTTCAGTCGGGCTGGAAGGCTACGGGCCGCATCAGAGCATATGGTGAGGGGCTCTACCTGCCGGTTGCGCTGCACGCTCGGATGAAGGCGGAATTGGTCAAGATGGACTGAAGCCGCCTGCTTCCGCCTCACATCACCCAGTTTGAGCGCTGATCCACTCAATATCTGGATCGTCTCCGATACGCTGCCCGCGCAGTAGTTAACCGGCAGGACAATCCGACATGAAAGCCTTCGATTTAGCGACCCTCGTTTTTGGTGCGTTTGCTCTTGCCGCACCAGGTGAAGCGGTATTGCACGCACAGGATGCTCCCGTATCCGGCCAAGAGGCAGATTCTGAGGAGAAGCTTGATGAAGGGCTGAAGCGGTTCGGCTACTTGGCAGGTCTTGCACGCGGCTGCGTCGCCCGATCGCAGCTGGCCGCGCTGGAACGCGAAGTGCTCTCGATCAACAACTCGATTACGCAGTTGCTCGGCACGGACCGTGCTTTTCTGTTTGCGACCTCTTTCGGCTTCGGCACGTCGGTGGAGGTGGAGAACAGCGACTGCGCCGTGATCCTGAAGAATTACGAGGCTCGCGTGGCGAAGCACCGGGCGGGTGCGGGAGGAGCCAAGTGATGTCGTCCGATCAGCTTTCGATACTCTCCCTAGCGCTTCTGGCAGCGATCATATCGCCCTCTTCAACAAGTGCTCAGAGCTGGGAAGTGCGTCGCGAAGTTCGGGAAGGCGCGCGCGCTGTCGCTTCCGAACGCGCAGAGGCGCGCCGTGAGCTTCAGCGTTGCACCACGGCCGAGTGTGCTCGCCGGGAAGTGCGCGAGGGCCGCCGCGAAGTTGCCCAAGAGCGCCGGGAGGCTCGCCGGGAGGTCCGCCGCGAGGTTCGTGAGGACTACAGGGACAACTACTATCGCGGCAATGATCGCTGGTTCCGTGACGGGCGATACTGGAACAGGAACGAGTATGAGAGGCGCTACTATTACCGCGACAACGATCGCGGCAAGGATGTCCTGAAAGGTGTTCTCGTCGGCGCTGCCGTGGTTGGAGTAACCGCAGCTCTCCTGGACGATGACGATTGACGCGAGGGTCAGGCTGAGCGGCCGAATAATCGCTCCTCCGCCGTGAGGGTTGAGCCAAATTGCTGCTGACCCCCCAATTTGGGTTCCAAGCGGGACAAGTCGGCATCGACATCGCCTAAGTCGAGCACATCGGGTTTCCGAAGGCACTAAGGCTTGGGCGGGGCACACACATGAAATTCTGGAAAACCTTGATTGGCGCAGTTGCTCTCGTGCTCGCCGCTCCTTGCTTGGCTACCCCCAACTCCTGCTCGTCCTGCTCGCCGAAACCTTCCAGCGTGATTGCTGTGAGGTCAGTTGAGGGCGGAAGAAGTTCGAGCGCCGTGCGCGCGGCCCAAGCCTCGTGATAGGCGTGTCCAGCCTTCGATGCGCGCACCTTATCTATTGCATTGGTGGAGCCTGCCGCAGTTTCATCTCTCATGATTGGCTTTACTAACAGATTCGTCATCTATGAATGAAGTGCAGGTTTCAAGGAACGGCAGAGGGGCCTTGGAGGTCAGGACTTGCGGCGCTTTTGCCAGGCACTGGAAGACACACCAGCGGCAGGTTTCGGCATGGGCAGTCGTCCATGAAGGCTGGTGGGAACGGCCGGCTCTGGATCGAGACCTGCCGTCTTCGACTGGCTGATTGGATAGCCACTTTCCGCCCCTGTTCGCCCAAGCATTCCATTCGGCAAACGGCCAATGGCTGACATGTTGTGTGCCGTTAAACCGCCAGAACCCGATCTAGGCTTTGCAGCCCAGCCTGCCGGAGGCTCCGTTCTGGGCCAACGTCTAAAGGCGCCAAGCTGAAAGCGTCAAAAGCGTTGAATCCGAACCGCGCAGTTGGGGAACAGTGAGCACACCCTACCCCGCGAATTCGGGTTACAACAAACTGATATATCTAATGAAACACGGTTTGTGCACAAATGACCCGCCAGCGAGTTATGCGGGTTTGCGGCGAGCGGTGGGCAGCTCGCATGGCTGTAATAAGCTGAAAAGACATCGAAATTCTTCGATCGCATGCGGATCATAGACGAGTTGCGGTTTCTTCAGACTTATCACCGCTTCCCTGCTTTGATCGGCACAACCTCGGCTCCCTTGCGAAGTTGGTCGAGGTGGTCGCTCCACCATTGCGCCATGGCCACGCGCTCCTTCCAGTGCGCGCCCCGGTGGTACGCGGCGCGAATCCTGTCGCTGTCACCGTGAGCCAGCGCGCGCTCAATGGCGTCGGGGTGCCATTTGCCGCTTTCATTGAGCAGGGTCGAGGCCATGGCGCGGAAGCCGTGGGCTGTCATTTCGTCGGTGGAGTAGCCAAGGCGGCGCAGACCGGCGTTTATGGTGTTGTCGCTCATCGGGCGCTTGCGGGAGCGGATCGAGGGGAAAACGTAGCCGTTGGGACCGGTCAGCGTGCGGAGGTCTTCGAGGATCGCAATGGACTGACGCGAGAGCGGGACGAGGTGATCTTTGCGCATCTTGGTCTTGCTCGCCGGGATCGTCCACAACGCGCCATCGAAATCGAACTCGCTCCATTCGGCATGACGCAGCTCGCCAGGGCGGACGAATACATGCGGGGCCAGTTGCATCGCCAGCTTGGTGATTGGCTGGCCTTCATAGCCGTCGATGGCGCGCAGCAGCTCGCCCACACGCGCCGGGTCGATGATTGCGCCGTAGTGGGTGACGGTCGGCGCGGTCAGAGCGCCGCGCAGGTCGCGGGTCGGATCCGACGAGAGGCGGGCGGTGGCGACCGCATAGCGGAATACTGCTCCGGCCAATTGCAAGGTGCGGCGGGCGCTTTCCAGCTGGCCCTTGCGCTCGATCTTGCGGACAGCAATCAGCACATCGGCAGGCTCGATATCGGTGATGGGAAGCTTGCCGATCGATCCTTTGAGTAGCGACAGCAGGTATTCGCTGCGCGTGGCTGTGCTGACGGCCCAGGCCTTCTGGCCATCGCGCCTACGCTTCTGGCAGAACTCGGCGGCGATAGCGTCGAAGGTTGTCTCGGCCTGAATCCGCGACCGCACCTTCTCGCGCTGTTTCTCGCGGCCGGGATCCTTGCCAGCCGCGACCAATTCGCGGGCGGCATCACGCCTGCGCCGCGCCTCCGCTAGGCCGACCTGAGGGTAGATGCCGATCGCTAGCTTCTTCTCCTTACCGTCGATGCGATACTTGACCCGCCAGAGCTTACCGCCCGACGGCTGCACCAACAGGAACAGGCCGAGGGTATCGCCAACCTTGTATGGCTTCTCGCGCGGCTTGGCGTTCCGGATCGCAACATCTGTCAGCGGCATGGCCCTCGGTCCTTTCCCAGCTCGTGGCCCCCACGTGGGGGCCAGTCCAATTGCCCGAAATGCCCTGGCCCCGCGATGTGGCCCCCAAGGGGCCCGGATGCAGCGGGAAGGATAGGGACGCTCTCGGACGGTCGAGGGTCTAAATCCCTCGGATTTCCAAGGGTTTTATAGACTTTCTGGGGCTGTTTGGGAAGGGAGGGCTGGAGCGGGTAGCGGGAATCGAACCCGCATAGCCAGCTTGGAAGGCTGGAGCTTTACCACTAAGCTATACCCGCCCGCTCGGCAGTGCCAATGCCATCAGCCGTAGGCGCGCGTCAACGATTCTTGCGTGCGAAATGTCGCCACTCTGACGCTTCGCTACCTTAGCGTGGGCTCCACCGCCATGTTGTCGATCAGCCGCGTGTTCCCGATCCGCGCGGCGACCAGCAGCCGGGCCGGGCGCTCGCCCAGAAGATCGAGCGGCTCGAGCGATTGCGCATCGGCTAGCGTCGCATAATCGACCGAGCCAAAACCCTGATCCACAAGTTCGGATCGGAGCTGGTCGAGCGCTTCGAATACCGGCTCGCCAGATTCGATTCGCCTGATCGCCTTGTGCATGGCGTGTGGCAGAACCCCGGCATTCGCGCGCTGTTCGGGCGAAAGGTACCGATTGCGGCTACTCATAGCGAGCCCATCCGCCTCGCGCACGGTCGGCACGCCGATGATCGCATCGACGTGCGGGTGGGCAAGGTCGAGATCGCGCGCCATCGCCCGGATCACGGCAAGCTGCTGGAAATCCTTCTCGCCGAAGAACGCCATGTCGGGCTGGACCTGATTGAACAGCTTGCACACGACGGTTGCCACCCCGTCGAAATGGCCGGGCCGGGCCGCACCGCACAGGCCTTCGCTTACCCCCGCCACGCTGACATTGGTGGCAAAGCCTGCCGGATACATCTCATCGGCCGTCGGCGCCCACAGCAGCGCCACGCCTTCGGCTTCCAGCATCGCCGCGTCCGCTGCCAGCTGGCGCGGGTAGGCATCGAGATCCTCGTTCGCGCCGAACTGTCTGGGGTTGACGAAGATCGAGGCGACGACGGTTTCGGCCGCGGTCCGCGCGCGGCGCACAAGGGTCAGATGGCCTTCGTGCAAAGCGCCCATGGTCGGCACCAGTGCAATCCGCCCTTCACGCTGCCCGCGCAGCGCATCAAGCGCATTTCTCAACACATCGCGCGTCGTCGCAATTTGCACGCCCTGTCCCCTACCGGTAGAACCGGCGGCATCCCTAGCCGCGGCCTCGCGCTTTTTGAAGCGGGGCCTGAAGCGCAAGAGCAAGAGGTTTTCGTTGATCATGGCCACCACTGCCCCAGCACGGCGGATTCCCGGCAAGGCCCACCGCATCGTTTTCGCCAATGAAAAGGGTGGCACGGGCAAATCGACCACCGCGGTTCATGTCGCGGTGGCGCTTGCCTATCTCGGGGCGCGGGTCGCCTCGCTCGATCTCGATCCGCGCCAGCGCACCATGCACCGCTATATCGAGAACCGGCTGACGACGCTGGAAAAGCGCCGTCTGACGCTGCCCACCCCTGATTGCGAGGTATTTCGCGGCGAAACGCCCGAGCAACTGCTCGCCGCGATCAGTCGGCTGGAGGCGACCTGCGATTTCCTGATCATCGACAATCCCGGGCGCGACGATCCCTTTGCCCGTACCGCGGTGGAGAATGCCGATACGCTGGTCACACCGATGAACGACAGCTTCGTCGATTTCGACCTGATCGGGCAGGTCGATGCCGAGACCTTCAAGGTGCGCAAATTGTCTTTCTTCGCCGAGTTGATCTGGGAAGCGCGGCTGAAGCGCAGCCGCATGACGATCGAACAGCAGCGTCCGGAAATGGACTGGATCGTGGTGCGCAATCGCACCGGCCATGTCGAGGCGCGCAATCAGGCCCGCCTGCAAAAGGCGCTGGGCGAGATGGCCAAACGGGTCGGTTTTCGGGTGACGCAGGGGCTTTCCGAACGCGTGATCTATCGCGAACTGTTCCCCTCGGGACTGACGCTGCTCGACAAAGGGCATCTGGGTGAACTGGGCACCAGTCATCTTGTCGCGCGGCAGGAATTGCGGGCGCTGGTCAAGACCTTGAACCTGCCCGATTTCACCAGCACGCCGAGCGAGCTGGAACTGGCCTGACCGCATGATGCGCTATGTCGTCCTGGTGGCAGTCGTGTGCCTCGTGTGCCGCTGGGCGCTGGGCAGGTGGCCGTGGGAGTATCTGCGCGGCCCCTCGGCCCGGACAGCGGCGCTCAGGCGCGCGCGCAGTCTGCTCGGGGTCGAGGCCGGCGCGAGCCGTGACGAGGTGATCGCCGCGCACCGGAGGCTGGTCGCGCTTGTCCATCCCGACCGCGGCGGCACCACGCAGGCGATGCAGGACGCCAATGCCGCGCGCGACCTGCTCCTGGCCGAACTGCCCGCTCCGGGCGCGGGTGAAGGCCGCTGACCCAGCCCCGGCCTGCATCGCGGGATTGACACATTTGCGGTCCAGTCGCAGTCCGCCACCATAAAGAAAGACCAAGGAGCCGGCCTCTCATGCAACACCATTTCCACCCCACCGTGCTACGCGAATATGATATCCGCGGGATCATCGGCGAAACGCTTGGGGCGGATGATGCGCGCGCGATCGGTCGGGCCTTCGGCACGCTGCTGCGCGAAGCGGGGGGCACCACAGTGGCAGTGGGTTACGACGGGCGGATCAGCTCGCCCATGCTCGAACATGCTCTGGTCGAGGGGCTGACCGCGAGCGGGTGCGATGTGGTGCGGATCGGCATGAGCGCGACCCCGATGCTGTATTATGCGGAAGCCTCAGCCGAAGAGGTGGATGGCGGCATTCAGATAACTGGCAGCCACAATCCCCCCAATTACAATGGCTTCAAGATGGTATTTCTGGGCCGGCCGTTCTTCGGCGCCGATATCCAGAAGCTCGGGAAACTGGCAGCAGACGGGGCGTTCGCCAGCGGCACCGGCGCAGTCACCGCGAAGGACATCCTGAGCGAGTATGTCGAGCGCCTGCTCGAGGGTCTGGCCGGTATCGATGCGGTCAGGCTCAAAGGGCTGCGGGTCGGCTGGGATGCCGGGAACGGGGCGGCAGGCCCCGCGCTCGAGGCGCTGGCTGCGCGGCTGCCGGGGGAACATCATCTGCTGTTTACCGAAGTTGACGGACATTTTCCGAACCACCATCCTGACCCGACTGTGGAGGCCAACCTCGCCGATTTGCGCCGTCTCGTCGCCGACAAGAACCTCGATTTCGGAGTGGCTTTCGACGGCGACGGGGACCGGATCGGTGCGATCGACGGCACCGGCCGGGTGATCTGGGGCGATCAGCTGTTGATGATCTATAGCGAGGATCTGCTCAAAACCCGCCCGGGATCGACGATTATCGCCGATGTGAAGGCCAGTCGCGCGCTGTTTGACCGCGTCGCGGAACTCGGCGGGGAGCCGCTGATGTGGAAGACCGGCCACTCGCTGATCAAGTCCAAAATGAAGGAAACAGGCGCGCCCTTGGCTGGGGAGATGAGCGGCCACGTGTTCTTTGCCGACGATTACTACGGATTCGACGATGCGCTTTATGCCGGGATCCGCCTGCTTGCGGCGACAGCGCGGCTGGGCACGTCGGTTACCGAGCTGCGCGCCGCGATCCCGCCGATGCTCAACACGCCGGAAATGCGGTTTCAGGTCGACGAAACACGCAAATTTGCCGCAATGGATGAAATCGCCGCACGGCTCACGACCAACCCCGGTGCCGGGGTCGAAAGCGTCAATGCCACCGATGGCGTGCGGGTGAACACCGCCGACGGATGGTGGCTGCTGCGCGCCTCGAACACGCAGGATGTGCTGGTGGCGCGCGCGGAAAGCGATAGCGAGGAAGGCTTGCAACGTCTGCTCGCCCAGATCGACGAACAGCTGGGCCTGTCGGGGCTGGAGCGCGGCGAAAGCGTGGGGCATTGATGTCGCGCACGCCACAGGCCACATCGCCGAGGTGACCGCGCCGCTTTCGTCCGCCCTCCCTGCCGAAATCGCCGCGTGGTTCGATGCGCGCGGGTGGCGGGTGCGGCGGCACCAGTGGGAAATGCTGGCCAAGGCGCGCAGCGGCCGCGATGCGCTGCTTGTGGCCGATACCGGCGCAGGCAAGACGCTGGCCGGGTTCCTGCCGACCTTGTGCGACTTTGCGCCCTCCGCCGGGCCGCTTCCCGGTGATGGCCTGCACACGCTCTATGTCTCGCCGCTGAAGGCGCTGGCGCAAGATGTGAAGCGCAACCTGCTCACCCCGATCGCCGAAATTGGCCTGCCAATCAAGGTCGAGACCCGCAGCGGCGATACGCCGTCGGACCGCAAGAAGCGCCAGCGCGAACGCCCGCCACATGTCCTGCTGACCACGCCCGAATCGCTTTCACTGCTCTTGTCCTACCCCGAAAGCGCCGGGCTGTTCGCGGGACTGAAGCGGATCGTGATCGACGAGATTCACGCCTTTGCCACCGACAAGCGCGGCGATCTGTTGGCACTGAGCCTTGCCCGGCTGCACGCAATCGCCCCTGAGGCGCAGCGGGTTGCGCTGTCGGCAACGCTCGCCGACCCCCGCGATTTCCAGGAATGGCTTGCGCCGCAAGCGGTGGACGGCACTGGCGAAATCCGCGCCGCCGATCTGGTGCTGGGCGAGCCAGGGGCAGAGCCCGAAGTCGAAATCCTGCTTCCGCAAGAGGAGCGCGTGCCGTGGGGCGGGCATGCCGGGCGCTGGGCCGTGCCGCAACTCTATGAGGCAATCAAAGCCAACCGCACCACGCTGGTCTTTACCAACACCCGCTTTCTGGCAGAGTTCATTTTCCAGTGCCTGTGGGAGGAAAATGCCGATCACCTCCCCATCGGCATCCACCACGGCAGCCTGTCCACCGAGGCGCGGCGCAAGGTCGAAGAGGCGATGGCGCGGGGCGAATTGCGCGCGCTGGTCTGCACCGCGAGCCTCGATCTGGGCATCGACTGGGGCGACATCGATCTGGTGGTGCAAATGGGCGCGCCCAAGGGATCATCGCGCCTGCTGCAACGCATCGGCCGCGCCGGGCATCGGCTCGACACCCCGAGCCGTGCGGTTCTGGTGCCGGGCAACCGTTTCGAATTTCTCGAAGCCATCGCTGCCAAGCAGGCCGTGGATGAAGGCCAGCGCGACGGGGAGGCCTTTCGGCCGGGCAGCCTAGACGTGCTTGCCCAGCATGTCATGGCCTGCGCCTGCGCCGGACCGTTTGATGAAGTCACGCTGCTCGACGAAGTGCGCAGCGCGCTGGCCTATAGCTGGGTGGACAAGGCAACCTTTGCCCGCGTGCTGAGCTTCGTGTCGAACGGCGGATATGCGTTGAAAGCCTATGACCGGTTCCAGCGGATCGTGCGCGACAAGGCCGGTGTGTGGCGGCTGACCCATCCCAATCAGGCGCAGCGGCACCGGATGAACGCCGGGATCATCGTCGATTCCGAAATGCTGGTGGTGCGCTTCAGGAACGGACGCAAGCTGGGCAAGGTCGAAGAACGCTTCGCCGCACAGCTTTCCCCCGGCGACACGTTTTTCTTTGCCGGCATGAGCCTCGAGGTGGAGAGCGTGAAGGACATGGACGTGGTGGTGCGCGCAGCCAAGAAAAGCGCCACCATTCCCAGCTATGGCGGACTTCGCCTGCCGCTGACCACACATCTCGCCCGGCGGGTCCAGGGACTATTGGCGGACCGCGCGGGGTGGGGCCGCTTTCCCGATGATGTGCGCGAATGGCTGGAGATGCAGGATTACCGCAGTCGCCTGCCTGCCCCGGGGGAATTGCTGGTCGAAACCTTCCCCCACGGCGGCAAGCACTATACGGCCTATTACACTTTCGAAGGCTGGAACGCGAACCAGTCACTGGGAATGCTGATAACCCGGCGGATGGAGGATCGCGGTCTTTTGCCGGGCGGGTTCGTGGCCAATGATTATTGTCTGGCGGTGTGGGGGTTGAAGCCGGTCGAAAATCCGGGGCCGCTGCTATCGCCGGATATCCTCACCCACGAATTCGTCGAATGGGTGACGGAAAGCCACCTGCTGCGCCGCGCGTTTCGCGAGGTCGCGGTGATCAGCGGATTGGTGGAGCGCCAGCATCCGGGGCAGAAAAAGACCGGCAAGCAGGTCACCTTCTCGACCGATCTGATCTATGATGTGCTGAAGAAATACGAACCCGATCACGTGCTGCTGGAAGCCGCGTGGGCGGATGCGCGGGCGCGGATGACGGATGTGGGGCGCCTCGCCGACCTGCTCGAACGTTCCGAGCGCGAGTTGGTGCACGTGACGCTCGGCCGCGTTTCGCCGCTGGCGGTGCCGGTGATGACGATGATCGGACGCGAGGCGGTGCCGCAAGGCGCGGTTGATGATGAGCTGCTGCTGGAGGCCGAAGGGCTGATTGCCGCCGCAATGCGGCCCGATATGCCCCCGGGGCCGGGGCTCAAGTAACGGTCGCCGCTACAATCCGAAGGCCTTCATGCCGGCGTCGAGCGCCCCTTCGAGCCCGCGCCGCACTTCGCCTGCCGCCCGTCCGGCGAAGGGAGCCTCCTCGATCACCAATATGCCGCTGCCTTGCTCGACCTTGTCCTTGAACAACTGTTCCCGTCCGAACAGGTAGGGGGCGAAGGTTTCCGTGCGCGTCACCGAATAGACCAGATCCGCGCTGAACCCGATCAACTGGTCCTGCCCGAAGATGCGCCCGGCCTGAGCCGGTTCGATCCGGACACCCCGCCCGCCCTTGACGATCAGGCGAGCCGGCCCGTGAAATGCCATGAAGCGCAATTGCATCGTCAGCCACGCGTTCAGCGAGAACAGCCGCCAATGGCTGGTGATCCACATCGTTTCGCCCACCGGCTGCACCAGAGCCACCAGCGCGCGGGGATGCAGCACGCAGGATGCGCCGCGGGGCAAGGTGATCTGGGCCAGCTCGGCGAAGGGGTCCTTGACTGCGGAAACCGTGGTCGATCCGCTACCGCTGATGCGGGTAAGAAAGAACAGCCCGGATGCGATGCTCGACAGGGAATGTCCGACATCAAGCAGCCAGCGCGTCGCCTTTTTCGCATCGATCGGGCTGCTCTGGAGATAATCCTGTCGGATCAGCAATTCCTCTCCCGGCTCCAGCGTTACAGGGATCGAGATACGCGATGGCTCAGCCGCGGGCAGCGGGGAGTCTCCGATGCCGGGCAGCGCAATGCGGATAGCGTTTCGCCGCTCGGCGAAGGGGGCAACGACATAATAGAACAACGCGCGGATCACGAAAGGCATGGCGATGATGCCCAACAGAATCAACAAGGCCCCGCGTGCCTGCCGGGCAAGCTGATAGCGTTCGGCAAGCCCCGTGATCCCCCCGCTTGCATCCTCCATGCGCGCAGCCAGCTGCTGGCGGCGTTCGGCGCTGTTGCGCTCCAGTTCGTCGATCGCGTCGGTTGCGGCAATTACGGCTGTGTCGATGGTGGCCTCTCCCGCATTGAGGGCAAGGCTGGTCGACGCGATGGCCGCGGCAAGCGCATTGTGCGCCTCCTGTGCCGCGTCACGGGTGAGACAGGCGGCGGTCTTCTCGGACGCCAGGACGCGCCTTTCCCTGCGTCCGCCCGCGATCCAGCGCGCGCCGAACCATTTGTCGTCAAAGGCCTGCAACGCCTTGGTCGCAGAGGTGCAATTCGCCTCCGCCGCTTGCAGCGTGGTTGCTGCGGCGCGAAGTTCACCTTTGAGCTTTTCGAGCAAGACGCGGGCTGGGCGGTTTCCCTGCGCAATGGCGATGCTTTCCTTGAGAAAGGCGAGCTGGCGTTCGAGCTTGGCGATTTCGATGCGCGCCAGCACGCCAGCGGCGAGCGCGGCGGTGTCGCCCGTCACAATCTGCCGGTTCTGTTCGAATCGCGATGGCAAGGTTTGGCTCAGCCGCGTCAGGGCATCCTGGGTGGCGCGGCGGCGGGCCTGCAATTCCGCCAGTGTGGCCCCGCGCATTGCCTGCGCAAAGTCGTTCAGTTCCGCCTGTGCGGCCTCTGCCTCGCGCCCGGCCTCGCGGCGGATCTGCTGCGCGGTTTGGCGCGTCGTGTCGAGTGCGGCGAGCTCTGCCCGGGCACGCTCGACCTGCGCACGTTCATCGGCGCGGCCCCCAGTCCAGACGGCATGGGCAACCAGCGCTGCGACGATCAGGCCGAACAGGATGGCATTTCGAAAAAGCCAGCCGAATATTGCCTTGATCGCGCGCATGGTTCCCCTCGGCCACAGTGTCCCGCGAATGGCGCGGCTTGTCCAGCGACGACGCCGTCGGCTCCGCGACAAGAAAAAGGGGCGCTGCGATCGCTCGCAACGCCCCTTTCGGACCAATCGGGACGTAGGCTTACTTGCCGAACGTGCGATATTTTTCGTTGCCGACAAAGCCGAACTTGGTCACGCCCGAGGCCTTGATGTCCTGCAGCACACGGGCCGAGATGTCGTAGCTGGCAAGCGCTTCGGGCTCGAACTGCAATTCGGGCTCGGTCGACAGCTGGGTGGTTTCTGCCAGCAGCGTGACCAGCTGGCCTTCGGTCACCGGGGTGCCATTCCACAGGATCTGGTCCTGGTCGGTCAGGACCAGTTTGTTCTTGACCGGATCGACCATGTCATCTGTCGGCGGCGGCGTGCCCTGCGGCAGGTCGATGTCGATCGAGTGAGTCGCCACCGGAATGGTGATGATGAACATGATCAGCAGAACGAGCAAAACGTCGATCAGCGGCGTCATGTTCATGTCGATCATCGGTTGGCCGTCGAGCTTTCCTCCGGACATACCCATGTCAGTTACTCCTTAAATCGCTTGAAGCCGGATCAGCCGTTCGGGTCGACTGGGTTCGAAATGAACCCGACAGTCGGATACCCGGCGGCCTGCACATTGTAGATCGCCCCTGCGACGCAACGCCACGGCGCGTTGACGTCGCCGCGGATGTGAACCTGCGGGATGAGATCGGGTTCGCGCATGATGGCTTCGGGGCCGCCTGCGCGGGTCACGATGTTATCAAGCCGCGTAAAGGCCTTGTCGTACAGCTCCTCCGACGTCACGGGGGTGATGTTGTTGAAGTAGATCCGGCATTCGCCCTGGCGCGAAGCGCCTTCGAAACCGGGTTCCCCTGCACTGCGGCCGGCGGGATCGGTGGTGCTGACCGTAAGCAGCAGGTTCTCGACCTTATCCTTGGATTCGACCGATTCGAACACCGGAATTTCCAGTTTCTCGATCGTCTGGATCGCCACCGGAACCGCGATGAGGAAGATGATCAGGAGCACCAGCATCACGTCCACCAGCGGCGTGGTGTTGATGTCGGACATTGGGGTATCGGCCCCGCCTCCCGTCGAAATCGCCATTGTGAATTCCTACCTGTGTCAAAAACTTTGACTTGAAATCATCCGTCGCGCCTGCCGCGGGGGCAGGCCGACCGGCGGTCCGGCGGAGCCTGCACGCTGTGGGCGCGCAGAGTTCCGCCGGAACCTTCCGATCAGGACTTGGGAGCCGTCGCAACGCCGCCGGTGGTGGTGGCGGGCTTGGCCGGCTTGGTGGCCGGGGCTGCCGAGGACGGCACCGGCTTCACCGCGCCGTTCGAGTTGATGTAGGCGAGAATGTCGGTCGCGAAGCTGTCGAGCAGCTCGGCAATGCGGCGATTGCGCGACTGCAGCCAGTTGAACGCAAGCACCGCAGGCACGGCGACGAGCAGACCGATCGCGGTCATGATCAGCGCTTCACCGACCGGACCGGCGACCTTGTCGATCGAGGCCGAACCGGCGATGCCGATGTTGATCAGCGCACGGTAGATGCCGATCACGGTGCCAAGCAGGCCGATGAACGGCGCGGTCGCACCGACCGAGGCGAGGAACGGCAAACCGCCGGCCAGCACCGCGTTGATCGAATCTTCCGAACGACGCAGCGAACCGTGCATGTAATCATGCGATTCGAGGCTGTCGGTCATCTTGCCATGCTCTTCCTGGGCCTTGATCGCGTCGTCGGCGAGCTGGCGCCAGGCGCTGTCCTTTTCGAGCTTGGTTGCGCCTTCCTTGAGGCTGCCCGCACGCCAGAAGCTGGTCTGCACGGCCTTGTACTGCTTCATGATCTTGTTCTGCTCGAACAGCTTGGTGAACAGAATGTAGAACGAGCCGACGCTCATGATGACCATGACGGCGAGAATCGACCAGGCAACCGGGCCGCCTTCCTTCATGGCTTCGACGAAGCCGAACTTGTTTTCGGGTGCCTCTGCAGCCGCGGCGAGAATCATAAGGTTCATTGCGAGTAGTCCTCTTGAAAGAATTGTCCTGATGGTCCCGGCCCACTCCACTCAGGCCAGGACCGGATTGGTCCGTCAGTTCAAACGATAGGTAATCCGTGTCGCGTAGGCGCCGGTGGTCGGGTTGCCGGCATCGTCAAGCGCCGGCTCGAACCGGGCATAACGCTCCATCCCGGTGCAAGCAGCCTGATCGAGGATCGACGATCCGCTCGAGGCGGTGACCGAACAACTGGTTGCGCGGCCATTGGGCGTCACGGTGACGCGGACACCGACGGTGCCCTCGATTTCCTCGCGCAGGGCGCGGGCAGGATAGTTTTCCTGAATGCGCGATGCCCAGCTGCGTGCGTTCTTGGTGCGCGGACCACGCGCCTTGGACGGCGCTGGCGGGGGCGCGGGCGGCGCAACCGGAGCAGGCGGCGGGATCCGCAAGGCCGGCGGTGACGGCGGCGGAATCGTCGGCTGCGTCTGAATCGGCGGCGGCGCCGGGGCGATGTTGATCGGCGGCGGCGGAGCAACCGGCGGCGGCGGTGCCACCTCCTGCGGCTGCTCTGGCGGCGGCTCGTCCGGCTCTTCGGGCGGCGGGGGTTCCTCGATATCAATCGTGGTTACGCGCTCAATCTCTTTCTTGATGGCGTTGATCGCAAGCCCGACGACCATAACCGCCCCGATGCCACCGACAATCGCAAGCGCGATTATCAATGCGACGAGCTTGGTGCCGGTCAATCCTTGTTGTTGGTCAGCGTAGGACATCCAGCGCTTTCTCTCCAATTTCTGGCCGGGCAAGATACCCGGCACGATTATCGCCCGCCGACCAAGCACGCCGGCAGGCAGATCCCGTCTATTTCGGTCCTCCCACGCCGGGATAAGAGACTGCGAGCGCTCGTCGGCACTTTTCGCCTTGTCCAACCCCGACCGGCACGCATTGTCCGAAACCGCAGACGCGGGATTCAGCAACAATGCACAACCTTACCCACCACGCAGCAATGTCCCCAATCCCGCGCGGCCAGCTTTCGGGGCTTTAACGAGCAAGCCCTACCCAATCAAACGCTTTATCGGTTCAGGGCGGATTCACTGCGCGCAATGTCCAATGCAGGCTGTTAGAATGCGCGCGAAATCCAGCAGGTGAAGGCAGTGATGAAGCAACAGGTTAATCGGAAATTAAGGCGTTTTTCCAAGTGCCTGGCGGTATTGCCGATGGCAGCGGCGGGGCTTGCGCTCGCCCCTTTGCAGGCTTTTGCCCAGTCCCCTACGCCGATTGGCGTAGATGTGGCTGACGGGCCGACCTATGCCGATCTGGCGACGCTTTCGAATGCCGCCGACCTCGTCATCCGCGCCAAGATTCGCCGCCAGACGGCACTCGAACCGGAGCGCGCGCCCGGGCTCGCGGCCGGATTCGCGCGACTATATATCGAGGCGCAGACAGTCGCGTTGATCGCCGGACGCAGCGCGGTGGGGCAAAACATCGCCTATCTCGTCGACGTGCCGCTCGACGCAAAGGCCAAGGTGCCCAAGCTGAAGAACCGCGAGATGGTGCTGTTCGCCGATACCGTGCCGGGCCGCGCGGCCGAAGTACAGCTGGTTGGCCCCGGTGCGCAGCTGGCTTACACGCCCGCACTCGAAGAGCGGCTGCGCCCGATCCTTACCGAAGTCTACGCCGCCGATACCCCGCCGCGGATCACCGGGATCAGCGATGCCCTGGCCGTGCCCGGCACGCTGGCGGGCGAATCGGAGACCCAGATATTCCTCGCCACCGAGGACCGATCGCCGGTGTCGATCACGATCCTGCGCCGACCCGGCCAGCAGGTACAGTGGGGCGTGTCATGGGGCGAGATCATCGATTCCTTCGCCCGCCCGCCCGCGCCCGACACGCTGCGCTGGTATAGGCTCGCCTGCGCGCTGCCACCCGAACTGCCTAGCAACGCCAATCTCGCACGCGAACCGGCCGCGCGGCGGCTGGCGGCGGGCGATTATGCCTTCGTCATCGCGGCGCTTGGCCCCTGTGAGCGGCGCATTACCCGGGCGCCCTGATCGGTCTCGCGGGTTGACCGCGCGCCCATGGGGGTTAAGCGCCGTTGCCCGTTACAGATGGAGGCCCGCTTGACCGATTCCACCCCTGCTCCCTTGCGCATCGCCATCGCCGGTCTCGGCACGGTGGGCGTCGGCGTGATTCGGCTGCTGGCGACCAATGCGGGGATCATCGCTGCGCGCGCAGGGCGGCGAATCGAGGTGGTGGCCGTGAGCGCACGCGATCGCGGCAAGGATCGCGGGGTCGATATCACCCCTTTCGCTTGGGAAGACGACATGACCGCGCTGGCCCGGCGCGATGATGTGGATGTGGTGGTCGAATTGGTCGGCGGCTCCGACGGACCCGCGCTGGCGCTGTCCCGCGCGGCCCTGGGGGCGGGCAAGGGCCTCGTCACCGCCAACAAGGCGATGGTCGCGCATCACGGGCTGGAACTGGCCGAAATCGCCGAGGCCCATAATGCCGCGCTGAAGTTCGAAGCGGCGGTCGCGGGCGGCATCCCGGTTATCAAAGGCCTGCGCGAAGGCACCTCCGCCAACGCGCTGACCAAGGTCTACGGCATCCTCAACGGCACCTGCAATTATATCCTGTCGACCATGGAGCGCACCGGCGCCGATTTCGCCGACGTCCTGGCCGAGGCGCAGAGACTGGGTTTTGCCGAGGCCGACCCGGCGTTTGATATCGAAGGCGTGGACGCGGCACACAAGCTTGCGATCCTTTCCGCGATCGGGTTCGGCACGCGGGTCGATTTCGCGGGCGTGCGGGTGAGCGGCATCACGCAGGTGCGCGCCGCCGATATCGCACAGGCCGATGCGCTGGGCTTTGTCATCCGTCTGATCGGGGAGGCCGATGTCGAGGACACCGCCGATGGCCCGCGGCTGCTGCAACGCGTGCGACCCTGTCTGGTCGCCAGAGGACACCCGCTGAGCGCGGTCGATGGGGCCACCAACGCGGTGGTGGCCGAGGGCAATTTTTCGGGCCGTCTGCTGTTCCAGGGTGCAGGCGCCGGCGACGGACCAACGGCCAGCGCCGTCGCCGCCGATCTGATCGACATCGCGCGCGATGAAGTGGGTGCGCCCTTCTCGATCCCCGTGGCGCAGCTCGCCGCGCTGCCGGCGGCGGAGCCCGGCCACCGGATCGAGCGCAGCTATATCCGCTTCATGGTCAAGGACCGCCCCGGCGTACTGGCCGAAATCACCGCCGCGATGCGCGACGGGGACGTGTCGATCGAGAGCCTGATCCAGCAGGGCCGCGGCAATGCCGCCGGTGAGGTCATGGTCGCGATGGTGACGCATGAAGGCCAGGAAGCCAATGTCACCCGCGCACTGGCGCTGCTCGAAGGATCGGAAAGCCTGACGGGCGAGCCGCTGGTGCTGCCGATCTTGCCGCTTTAGCGCTTGCTCTATTTCTTCTTTTTCTTCGGCCTCGGCGGCACCGAGGTCTTGATACCGGCCGCCTCGCGCCGGGCCTTTTCCTCTTCCTCCGTCAGTTCGCGGTCCTGATCGAGCGGGGGCAGACCGCGGGAAATGCGGTCGGCATCGGAGCCGGCAGGAGCCTTGGGCAGGGCCTCGACATCGATGAACACCGCTGGCGGCGGTACGCCGCCAATGCCAATGCCCTGGCCGTTATCGGGAATGCCGAACATGTCGGGCGGGGGCGGCGCATTCTTGAAGGCGGTTTCCTGCGCATAGCGTTTCTGTGCGTTCTCGCGGCTGCCGCTCAGCGAATTGCTGCCATCATCGCCGATCTGGCGGCACACCACGATCTCGCCGCTGATGGTGCCGGCATCGGCGCGCTCCTCGCATTCCTGCGCCTGCGCCTGATTGACCTCACCCCGCGGCACGGTGACCAGCACGTCGATGCGCCGGCGATCCTGCACTTCGTCCGACTCGGCGGGTTCGGCGGGTGGCGGTGTCGCGCCTGATGTCGCGGCACTGTCATCCTGCGCGGCCACAGGCGCGGTGACAGCCGGAACGAAACCCGTCGCCGCAAGCAGCGCGAGCGCCGATACAACGGTACGAAAACCCGGCACGACAGGCGTGGCATTGCTCGACAAACCCGTCTCCATCAGCTTATGCGCCGGGGCAATGAAAGTCCGGACGCTGCGAAAGCGGGCACCAGAACGACAAGGGGCTGAATTGCGCATGAACTCGTCAACCGATACCGACCTCCTCGCGGGCAAGCAAGCCGGGAGCGACGACGCGATCCAGCGGGTGCTGGTGCTCGAGATGGTGCGCGTCACCGAAGCGGCGGCGATTGCGGCGGCCGAATTGATCGGCCGCGGCGATGAAAAGGCGGCCGATGCCGCAGCGGTAGCCGCGATGCGCAAGGCGTTCGACAATCTCTACATGGACGGCACCGTGGTGATCGGCGAAGGGGAGCGTGACGAGGCGCCGATGCTGTTCATCGGCGAAAAGGTGGGCATGGGCAAAGGCCCCAAAATCGACATCGCATTGGACCCGTTGGAAGGCACGACCATCACCGCCAAGGCCGGGCCGAATGCGCTCGCGGTGCTGGCTGCGGCGGAAGAAGGCTGCCTGCTCAATGCGCCCGACGTTTACATGGACAAGCTGGCGGTCGGCCCCGGCTACCCCGAAGGCATCATCGACCTCGCCCGGTCCGCGACCGAGAACGTGATGGCGGTGGCCGAGGCCAAGGGGGTGAAGCCGGCCGACATCAATGTCTGCGTGCTCGACCGGCCGCGCCACGCCGAACTGATCGCCGAACTGCGCGCGCTCGGCTGCGGGGTGGTGCTGATCGGCGATGGCGACGTGGCGGGCGTGATCGCGGTTACCGACGAGAACACCACGGTCGACATGTATATGGGCCAGGGCGGCGCGCCCGAAGGCGTGTTGGCGGCAGCGGCCTTGCGCTGCGTGGGCGGGCAGTTCAACGGGCGGCTTGTGTTCCGCAACGACGATGAAAAGGCCCGCGCGCGCAAGTGGGGGATCACCGATCTCGATCGCATCTACAAACTGGAAGATCTCGCCAAGGGTGATTGCATTTTCGCAGCGACCGGCGTGACCTCAGGCTCGCTGCTGGACGGGGTGAAACGGCGCCGCAAGCCCACCGGCGAAGTCTACATGACCACCGAAAGCGTGGTGATGCGCGCTTCTTCCGGCACAGTGCGCTGGATCAGGGGTGAACACCGGATCGGGTAAGCCACTGACGCGCGCCACCGCCTCGCAAAGCGCATTGATCCTCCGCACCGCCTTGCACAGATAATGCGGTGGATCAGGGGCGAACACCGGATCGCCTGACCTTCACGAAAGCGCTGGCGATGCGCGATTACCCGTCTGTCTTTTGCTGCTCGATCACGAAGGGCGGTGAATAGCCCGCTTCGCCGAAGGTTCTGGCGATCAGCTTGTTGGTGTCGAAATAGACCTGCCAGTAGTGGTCGGTGTGGCAATAGGGGCGCACGGCAAGCACAGTGCCGCGTTCGTTGAAGTCGAGGATCTCGACATCGGGAACAGGCTCGGCCACGACATTGGGTATGGCGGCCAGCGCGGGCTGCAGCCGGGCAATGGCATCGAGCGGATCGACCCCGAAGGCGAGCTGCGCGGTGCGGTCGACCCGGCGATAGGCATGGGCCGAATAGTTCTTCACCACATCACCCGACATCTTGGCATTGCCGACGATGGTCTGGACGTTGTCGGGGCTGGTGATGACGGTGTTGAACAGGCCGACTTCGGTCACGGTGCCTTCCACCCCGCCTCCCACGACGTAATCACCCACCTTGTAAGGCCGGAAGATGACCAAGAACGCACCGGCTGCAAAATTGCCGAGCAGGCCCGACCATGCCGCCCCGACCGCAAGCCCGACACCGGCCAGCAGCGCGGCGAAGCTGGTCGTCTCGATCCCGAAGAAACCGAGGATCGCCACCACCAGCACGACATTGAGCACCACCGACAAAATCGAGGCAATGTAGCGTTGCAGGGTGGGGTCGAAATTGCGCGCGGTCAGCACCCGGCCGAGAATGCCGATCGCAAGGCTGATCAGCCAGCGCCCGATCATGTAAAGCGCAAAGCCCGCCGCGACCTTCAGTGCGGCCTCGGTCATGACCGAAGAAATCGTCGCCCAGTCCATTGTGAATCCCCCCATGCCGATTCGGCAGAATATTCGAAAACTGCGTGGAATCAGATTTTCACGCAATAGCTGAATTGCGAGGTGGCGTTTTGGCGCGTTTTATTTGCTCGCGGCGGGTGACGGTGCCAGCGAGCATCCGCATCGAATCCGAAAAATGCTGCCGGAGCATCATGATGCGGAGTGAACGTCATCTCGCCTTCGCGCACCCAGCCAGATCACGGTATCAGTCACCGGGGCCGCGGCGCCGCTGGCATGACCGGGGAACCCGCCGGTTCGGCATCCCCGAGGCACAAAGGCAGCGTTTCTTGCCGGGCGGCGAGGGAAAGGCTTCGCGGCCTGCGCGCCAGTCGCGGGCCGTTGCCTAACCTTTGGCCGGGCAACAACAGGCTGCCGAGCATCGGCCCGGCGTGACGGCGGCCGATTGAGGCGATGGTTTCACCGGGCGGGCAGGTCTTGCGGTTCGCGTCCCCCGGCCAAATCAGGCGACCTTGCTGACCCCTTCGCCGACCTCGCGCGCATGGGATACGATCTCGCCCGCGACCTGGCCGATCAGTTCTGGCGGGATATCGTGGCCCCATCCGGGGATCGTCACCAGCCGTGAACCCGAAATGTGCCGCGCGGTGTCCTCGCCGGCCTCCAGCTTGACCAGCGGATCATCCTCGCCGTGCAGAACCAGCGTCGGCACCCGCACATCGGCGAGCCGCGAACGGCGGCACCCGTCGTCGATGATCGCGGCCAGCTGGCGCGGCAGACCCGGCGGATAGACCGAGCGGCGGATATTGCGCAGCACCCGTTCGCGCTGGCGCTCGGGGTCGAAGGGAAAGCCCGGGCTGCCGATATTGCGCGCCACATTCAGCCCGTGGGCGACGAGGCTTTCCTCGTCCATGCTCTTGAGCGGTGCAATCAGCGCGTCCATTGCGTGCTTTTCGGCCTGGGGGAGCTTGCCATTGCCGGTGGTCGACATGATCGAGGTGAGGCTGCGCAACCGCTGGCCGTGATGCACCGCCATCAACTGCGCGATCATCCCGCCCATCGATGCGCCCACGACATGCGCGGCTTCGATCTCCAGTGCATCCAGCACCCCGATCCCGTCATGCGCCATGTCGGCAAGGGTGTAGGGCACCTTCGCGGGAAAGCCGATCTTCTTGCGCAGCACCTGCATGGCCAGCGCGGGCGCGCGCGCGCCTTCCATTTTTTGCGACAGGCCAATGTCGCGGTTGTCGTAGCGGATCACGCGGAAGCCTTCGCCCACCAGCGCGTCCACCAGCTCGTCAGGCCACAAGGTCAGCTGCGCGCCGAGCCCCATCACCAACAGGATCACCTCGTGCGCGGGATCGCCGTGATCCTCGTAGAAAATTTCGATGCCGGTATTGGGTGTGGTGATGGTGGGCATTGGTGATCGGGCCTCTCGCGCTGGTGCTGTGCGGGGATTACTTCCACGCCGGGCCGACGATGTCGAGGCCCTGTGCCGCAGAGGATCGTGCCGCAGAGGATCGTGCCGCAGAGGATCGTGCCGGATCGACTAGTCGGGTTTCTTGTAATCGGCGAAGTCGAACCGCTGCAGCAGATCGGCCCGCCCGGTGCAGGGGTCGGAAAGCAGCCGAAGCGAAAACCCGCCCTGCTTGTCGACGATGGCATAGGTTCCGGGCGTGGATCGCATGCAGGCCTGCAGGGCGTCGGGCGCAAAGGCGGGCGGCGAGATCGTGCCGATGGTCATCACGCCGTCCTTGATCGCATAGGTCATGATCGTGATCGCGACCCGCGCATCTCGCGATGTGACGACCCAGTGTCCGTCATGCGTGAAGGTCGCAACCCCCTGTCCGAGGTCGTAGATGCCCGGAAACCCGTTAAGCTGCTCGCGCCCGCGCCCGTGGTGATCGGCCTGAGCGCCGGCAGCGATACACAGCGCGATGGCGCCGACGATGATCTTCTTAATGACTTCCCCCCCTGATCGCGCCTGACACGCTAGCATGGGCGCAAGCCGAGCAAAACCCGGTGATCGGGCAAGGCCCCCGGCCTATTTCCAGTCAGGTCCGGCGATGTCGAGGCCTTGCGCCTCAAGGCGGTCAAGCACGCCATCGGTCTCGGCCAGCACGCGCAGCGGCACAACCGCCAGCGTCACACCCGGTTCGGCCCGGGCGCGGTTGATCGCTTCCACCCAGATCGTGCGCAATTCGCTGCCGAGCGTCTCGTCCGCCCAGGGCCAGCACTGGCCGAGCGCCTGTTCGAGCGGGTTGGCCATCACCGATGGGATATCGTAGCGCCGCCAGTCCGCGCCGCGCTGTTCGACGATGTCGGGGCCGGCTTCGACCGCATCCATCGCCGCAGTCAGGCAGGGGATGTGGGCCGAAGGTTCGGCATCGGCGAGATTGTCAATGATGTCCTCGCCGCGCAAGGTGGCGGCCCGCTCGGTCGGCACCTTGGCCTTGCCTGCAGCCTTGCGCACCACGTCGGAGGCATCGTCGGTCGTGTCGCGGTTGAACCGCAACTCCTTGCGCAGCATCTGGAAGGATGTGAGCAGGAAAGACTTGCGCGCGTAATCCTCGTCATGCGCCTCGCCCAGCGCCGCCAGCCGCGCCCATTGCGCGTCATCCAGATATTCGCGCGCTTCGGTCTTGTCGGGCAGCTTGGTGAACTTGCTGCCGCTGAACATCAGCCGCAGGACATCGCCGGGAGAAATCTTGGGCTTCGCCCCGAGGATGACGCGACTCGCCTGTCCGGTCGCATCCTTGAGGCGGTCGGGCTGCCACGGGGTGGTTTCGGGAATCGCCCGGATCTCGCCGACGAGGATGATCGCTCCGGTCGGGGTATCGATCGTCCACATCGGCGCGCCCGAGCGCTGGGCTGTAACGACGATGGAATTCTCGGACGGCGGGGTGTCCTGGGCGGTTGCCGCTTGCGGGAGCAGCGCGGCAAGGCAAAGAAGAGGCAGGATTTTCTTCATCGGGGCGCTTTCGGCTAAGGAATGACGCGCTTTGCTAAAGCGCATCGGATGAACCCCGACCGAACCCCGTCGTTCCGGCGAACCGTGTCATGGTGGCTAAGGCACCAGCACCGTATCCTTGGGCGCATCCGCCAGCTCGGGATAATCGAGCGTATAGTGCAGTCCGCGGCTTTCCTTGCGTTGGAGCGCCGACTTCACGATCAGTTCGGCCGATTGCAGCAGGTTGCGCAGTTCGATCAGATCGGTGGTGACGCGAAAGCTGCCATAGTAGTCCTCGACCTCGCGGGTCAGCAGCTTGATGCGGTGCTGGGCGCGTTCCAGCCGCTTGGTGGTGCGCACGATGCCGACATAGTTCCACATGAAGCGGCGGATTTCGGTCCAGTTCTGCTTGATGACGACTTCCTCGTCCGAATCGGTCACGCGGCTTTCGTCCCACGGCAGGATTGCGGGGGGTTCTTCGAGGCTGTCCCAGCGTTCCAGAATATCGCGCGCTGCCGCCTCGCCGAAGACGAAGCATTCGAGCAGGCTGTTCGACGCCAGCCGGTTCGCGCCGTGCAGCCCGCTTTCGGTGCATTCGCCCGCCGCCCACAGCCCCGGCACATCGGTGCGCGCAGCCAGATCCACCACCACCCCGCCGCAGGTGTAATGCTGTGCCGGGACGACCGGGATCGGCTGCGCCGTCATGTCGATGCCGAGGCTCATCAACTTGTCGTAGATCGTCGGGAAATGTCCCTTCACGAATTCGGCAGGCTGATGACTGATATCGAGATGGACGTAATCGAGGCCGAACCGCTTGATCTGATCATCGATCGCGCGCGCGACCACATCGCGCGGGGCCAGTTCCATGCGTTCGGGATCGTAGTCGACCATGAAGCGGCGGCCCGTTTCGGGGTGGAGCAGGTGCCCGCCTTCGCCCCGCACGGCCTCGGTGATGAGGAAGTTCTTGACGTCGAGGTTGTAAAGGCAGGTCGGGTGGAACTGCATCATCTCCATGTTGGAGACCCGCGCGCCCGCCCGCCACGCCATCGCGATGCCATCACCCGTCGCGCCGCGCGGGGCGGTGGAGAACTGGTAAACGCGCCCCGCACCGCCGGTGGCAAGGATCGTGGCGCGCGCGACGTGGCGTTCGACCCGCCCGCTTTCCTCGCACAGGGCATAGACCCCCCACACGCGGCCTGCGGCGGAGAAGTGTTCGCGGTGGCGGTCGGTGATGAAGTCGATGCAGGTGCGGCCCGGCAACAGGGTGATGTTGGGATTGGCCTCGGCGGCCCTGAGCAGGGCCTCCTGCACTGCCCAGCCGGTGGCGTCGTCGACATGGACAATGCGGCGATGCGAATGGCCGCCTTCACGCGTCAGGTGCAGATCGCCGCTTTCGCGGTTGAACGGCACGCCCAGCTCGCTCAAGCGGTCGATCGATTGCGGTGCCTGGCCGATCACGAATGCGACCGTGGCAGGATCGTTCAGCCCCGCGCCCGCGACCATCGTATCGCGCACATGATCGTCGAAGGTGTCGCCAGCATCGAGCACGGCAGCGATCCCGCCTTGCGCCCATGCGGTCGATCCGCCGGTCAGCGAGCCTTTGGCCAGCACCAGCACCCGCCGGGTTTCGGCCAGCGCCAGCGCCGCCGTCAGCCCGGCTGCGCCCGAACCGATGATCACCACGTCATGCGTCTGCCCTGTTGCATCATGCATCGCCATGCCCGCGCCATGCCGCGCAAATCGGTAACGGGCAAGGGCGATGCCCTGTCACATGCGCTTAAGCAATTTGACCTATGTATTTCTCCGAGGGCGCGTAGGAGAAACGACGAGCCCCCGGCGGTCGGCGCGAATCAGCGCGAACCGGCACGTCGCGCAGCTTGCGGGTCGCGGACTTCGAATATCGGAACACCTAACCCTGAAACCGGGACGACCTCTCCATGTCCTTCATTTCCTTTGTCGGTTGCACCATCGACCGCCACGAGCCGCTGCGCCGGGACGTCAAGTGGGACGGATCGCACTATGCCGGGCATTGCCGCCATTGCGGCGCGCCGATCATGCGAATCGCCCATCGCAAATGGCGCAAGCGCGGGGAATGAGTGCCCGCATCCGCGCCGCCGCCTGACCGGCGCGGCTATTCCGCCGCCGCGATGGCTGTAGCAATCTTGTCGAGCGGCTGACCGGTGAGGGTCTTGTCGATTTCGCCCACCAGCCGCTTGCCGAGTTCCGAATGGTAGTGCTGGCGCATCTCGCCCAGCGTCTTGGGATCGGCGATGACAAGCAAGGCCTCGATCTCGCCGGCAATCGCCCTGGCGTTGAGCCATTCGGTCGCCGCCGCACCGCGCGCCAGTTCATCGAGCTGGGTGCGCCCCAGCATCTTGCCGATCTGGTCCTGATGACGCACCCCGGCGCTGAAATTGGTCGGATCCAGCTCCGGCTCGGCCTCGACCACCAGTTTGGGCTCGAACAACTGACCTTCGTTGCGCAGCAGCAGGAAGCGTTCGCCATCCAGCAGCGCGACATGGGCCTTGTGCGGCAGTTTCATGATTGGTCTCCTGTCCCGATCTGTCCGGGGACATAGCACAAAAAGCCCGCGCCGGGCGACCAAGCCTGCCGCTGCCGCGGGGCAGGCCAGCGCTAATGTGCCTGCGCCGCGTCCGCCAGCGCCTGCGCGGCCTTGTAGTCGGGCTTGCCGTTGTTGAGGCGGAGCGAGCCTTCGGTGAACAGGTAAAGCCGCGGGATCTTGTAGCCCGCCAGCCCTGCGCGCGCATGGGCATCCAGCGCGTCTGCCAGCCCCTCGCCCGGTGCGCCGCCTTCGGGCTCGATCACCGCCACCACCTTACGCCCGAAGCGCGGATCGGGCAGGCTGACAACCCGCACGTCATGCACCGCCGGATGGCCTTGCAGCACTGCCTCGACTTCCTCGGGGAAGACTTTTTCGCCGCCGGTGTTGATGCACATATTGTCGCGGCCGATGAATTCCATCGTCCCGTCCGCCGCCCAGCGCGCGCGGTCACCGGTCATCAGCCAACGCTGGCCGCCGATTTCGGGGAAGGTCTGGCGGTTCTTCTCCTCCTCGCCGAGATAGCCCAGCGGCAGCGGGCCGGTGCGCGCGACAATGCCCACGCCATCGCTGCCGGGCGGGATTTCCTTGAGGTTTTCGTCGAACAGTTTCGTCTCGCGTCCCGGAAGCGGCTGGAACTTGCCCCCGCCGGTGGAGCCTGCTGCGGTGGTGATGACGATGCCCGTGCCCGAGCTTTCGGATGATCCCAGCGCATCGATGATCATCAGCGAGGGGTGATGCGCGATCAGGCGCTGTTTGAGCGCGGGCGAGAACACCGCGCCCGACGAGGTAATCGACCGCAGGCTCGCCAGCACGGCCGCACCATCGCCGCGCGCATCCAGCCGGTCGGCGATCGGAAGGGCGAAGGCATCGCCGACAATGAACAGCCCGCGGGCGCCGATCCGCTTGATCTCGTCCAGGGCGCAATCGGCATCGAATTTGGGTGCCGGGAGCAGCGCCAGCGTCCCGCCTTTCAGCAGGTGGATCACCGCGGTGAACTGCCCTGCCCCATGCATCAGCGGGCTAAGCAGCAATAGCGGCGAAGTGCTTGCAGGATGATCGGGACCGATGGTCGCGGCTTCGGCGGCCTGTTCATCGAGGCTGGCGGCAACGAAAGGCGACGCGCCGGGCCCGCGCTGCCACACGCCGATGCTGAACGCCTGCCACGCCGCAGCCATCGGCCACATCACTGCCTTGGGCATGCCGGTGGTGCCGCCGGTCGCAGTCAGGAACAGCGCCTGCGGGTCGTCATGAACGGCGAATTGCGCGGGCAGATCATGGGCGCACAATTCGGCCCAATCCGGCCCGTCGACATCGACTGTCAGGGTGTCTTCGGGCATCGCTTCACGCGCGACTTCGGCGAAATCGCCCTCCGTGAACAGCGCCTTCAGCCCGAAGCGCGAGAAGATATCGGCCAGCTCGCGGGCCTTGTAGTGGTAGTTCACATTCACCGGGACCACCCCGGCCTTTATGCAGCCGAAATAGGCGAGCACATAGTCCGGCCTATTGCGCAGCATCTGGCCGGCAATGTCGCCCGGTTTCAGGCCGCGCGCGGCAAGGCCGGCGGCGATGCGGTCGGTCAGGGCATCCATCTCGCCCCAGCTGACGCGGCATTCGCCATGCACCAGCGCCGGGCGTTCGGGCGCAATCGCCTGCGCCAGCCGTTTGAGCGCCACCCCGAAATTCGCGCCGTCAAAACCCATGTCCGACATTCTCCTCTGTCATTTTCGCTAGCCCCCGTGCGCGCGGCTTTCCCCTACGTAAATGAAGAGGACATGGCGGAAAATTGCGCTAGTGTCCCGATTCGATAAAACAGATGAGAGGAGCGAGGCTGACAATGGCCCAGAATGTTGTCGAGCTGCGGACACCGCAAGGCCGTGAATCGCTGGAACTATTGCTCGAACAGGTGACGATCACCTGCCCCGAGGATATCCACGATGCCGCCGTCAACCTCGCCCGAATCGCGCAGGAACGCGGGATGCAGATCGCGGTATGCGACGATATTTCCTCCAAGGAACCGATGGTCGATGCCGATGGCACGATCCTCAATGCCGATATCTTCCGCTGGCTCGATGACGGCGCGCGCTGGTGGGAGGATCACCGCCTCGCACTGCATTCGCCGCTGCCTCGTGCCTGCCGCTATGAAAGCGAGCCCTTCTGGGTCAATGCCCGCGGTTTCAACACCCGCTGGCGCAATTGCTACCTCGATGAAATCGACCTCGCCGACTTTGAAAAACGGTCGTTGTGCAAGGCGGCGATCGTGATTCCGGTCCATCTGCCGTTCGGCCAGATCTCGGCCAGCAGCTTCATCAGCATGGACCGCGAGAAAGAGGACCTGACGGCCGAATTTGCCGAATATGGTGCCCTGTTCGCAATGGTGACGCGCTGTTTCGTCGCCGGCTATGTCCAGGCCAACCGCACCAAACGGCGGATCCCGTCGGATTGCGTGCTGTCCAAGCGCGAGGTCGAATGCCTGCGCTGGGCCGCGATCGGCAAGACCGACAAGGAGATCAGTATGATCCTCAACCGGTCGCATGCCACGATCCGCTATCACATCCACCGCGCGGGCGAGAAGCTCGACAGCGTCAACCGCGCGCAGACGATCTTCAAGGCGGGGCAGCTGGGTTACCTTGGAGCCAGCGATTGAACCATGGCTCCTCTCCCGCTTGCGGGAGAGGAGAATCAGCCCAGTTTCCGCAGCGGCTCGCTGCCGTCCCAGCCCACGCCTGCCGCCTTGATCATGCCGAACAGGTCCGGCCCGTCTTTCGCCTGCTGGAGGATTTCGACAAGTCCGCCCGGCCCGCTGCCCGGATCGACATAGATCACCCGGCTGGTGCCGAACGTGCCTTCGATCACCACCTCGGCGCCCGCCTCGGCGCAGACGCGGTAGGCTTCGTCGATATCGTCCACCAGTATGCAGACATGGTGCAGCCCGTTGCCGACCCGCGCATATTCCCCGCGATAGATCGAGGGATGATCGTCGCGCGGACGGATCAACTCGATCTGGATATCGCCCCAATAGGCGAGCGCGAGATCGAACACGGCGTCCGTCGGCGCGCCGCGATATTTCATGCCGTCAAGGTGGATGCCCTCGATCAGGAAGAACGGCCCGACGCCCATGGTCTGCGTCCAATGCGCCACCGCCGCATCGAAATCGTCAGGCACGAAAGCCAGTTGCATCACATCGCCCAAGGCGGCGATTGACCCCGGTAAAGTCATATTCCTCTCCAATCCGCTAGGGTGACCCCCGAACGAACCTGTGTGATATTGATGCGCCGCAACACTGCACAAAGTGCGAGGACGCAGGGACGAGGGACCACCCGAAAGGACGGACAAGCCCGATGAACGAGATCAAGGATATTGCCCGCAACGATCGTTGCCCGGGCATCAGCTATACCGACATGCTCAACGGCGACACGCGCCGTCCGCCGGACTACCTGTTCGAGGAAACCACCATCGAGATGGGTGACGAACCGCTATCGGTCGCGCCCTATATCTCGGAGGAATTCGCGCAGGCCGAACGCGAGAAAATGTGGCCCAATGTCTGGCTGTTCGCCGCGCGCGAGGATGAAATGCCCGACGCGGGCGACAGCGTGGTGTTCGACATCGCCGGCAAGAGCTTCGTGCTGATCCGCCAGAAGGACGGCGGCGTGAAGGCGTTCTACAATGCCTGCCTGCACCGCGGCCGCAAGCTGCGCACCGAGGGCGGCAATTCGATCCAGCTGCGCTGCCCGTTCCATGGCTTCACGTGGCGCAATGACGGCTCGCTCAAGGAAATCCCCTGCGCGTGGGATTTCAAGCACCTCGAAGGCAAGGACATGGCGCTGCCCGAGGCCCGCGTCGAGCTGTGGCAGGGTTTTGTCATGCTGACCGAGAATCACGATCTGCCCGATTTCAAGACATGGCTCGGCCCGGCGGCGTCGCATTACGAACGCTATGACTTCGAAAACCGCTACACCGGCATGTGGGTGCAGAAGAAGATCCCGGCCAACTGGAAGGCCACTGCCGAAGCCTTCATGGAGGCCTGGCATTCGATCACCACCCACCCGCAGCTGCTCGCCTTTCTGGGCGATGCCAACACCCGCTATGACCTGATCGGCGATCACTTCAACCGCGCGATCACGCCGTCAGGGGTGCTCAGTCCGCACGTTAAGGGCAAGAATTCGGATTACGTGCTGGAGAAGATGAACGAGTTTTCCGGCGGACAGGACGCGCGCACCAACCGGCGGTTTTCGGCCAGCGAGGAAGCGCCCGAAGGCTATGACGCCGCCGATCCGCTGGGCGCGCGCAAGGTGCTGGCCGAGGCCGGTCGCAAGGGCTTTGCCGAACAGTACGGCCATGATTATTCGGACGCGGCCGACACCGAGATCCTCGACAATTTCACCTATAATATTTTCCCCAATTTCGCCCCGTGGATCGGGTTCCTGCCGACGCTGGTCTATCGCTGGCTGCCCGGAGACACGCCCGACTGGTGCATCATGGAAATCCGCCTGCTGTTCCCCACACCCAAGGGTCAGGAACGCCCGCGCGCCGTCGCCATGACCTATATCCCCGATGACGAGCCTTTCGCCTGGGCCAATGACATCATGGGGCCGCAGTTGGCCAATGTGTTCGATCAGGACATGGCCAACCTGCCCTTCGTGCAGGAAGGGATGAAGACGATGAAGGTCGGCCAGATGGAGCTGGGACACTATCAGGACAGCCGGGTGCGGCATTTCCAGCAGACGCTGAAAAAATATATCGACGGGGAGCTTCCGGCGGTTAAGTGACCGCAGGCATGGGCTTCTCCTTCGATCTGACCGGGCGCAGGGCGCTCGTCACCGGTGCGTCCTCGGGGCTCGGCACGCGGTTCGGGCGGATTCTCGCAGCAAGCGGGGCCGAGGTTGCGCTGGGCGCGCGGCGCAAGGACCGGCTGGAGGCGCTGGCCCACCAGATCGGGCCGAATGCGGCCGCCGTGCAGATGGATGTCGCGCGCGAGGCCGATATCATCGCCGGGTTCGATGCGGCAGAGGCGGCTTTCGGCCCCGTCGATACCGTGATCGCCAATGCCGGCGTGGACGGCGCGGGGATGGCGACCGCCATCCCGGAAGACGAGATCGACCACACCCTCGCGATCAACCTCAAGGGCGCGATCCTGACCGCGCGAGAAGGCGCCAAGCGGATGATGGCGCATGGGATCACGAAAGGCCGCATCGTGATGATCGCCTCGATCACCGCGTTCGAACCCTCGCCCGGCCTCGTCGCCTATGCCGCATCCAAGGCGGGCGTGGTGCAGGCCGGCCGCACGCTGGCGCGCGAATGGGCGCGGGCCGGGATCTGCGTCAACACCGTCTCCCCCGGCTATATCCGCACCGCGATCAACGATGCCTGGTTCGATACCGAGCCGGGCAAGAAACAGATCGCCCGCTTTCCCAAGCGGCGGCTGATGGGGGAGGAAGGGCTGGATGCGATGATCCTGTTCCTGTGTTCGGACGCGGCGGAGTTCGTGACCGGCACCGACTTCGTGCTCGATGATGGGCAGACGTTGTGACCCGCAGGCTCATCTCACTGGCCGCCGGGATCATGCCCGAGGCCACGCCTGCACAACTGATCGAAGCCGCAGCATCCAGCGGCTTCGATTTCGGCGGAATGTGGGCCGAACGCGAGACGTGGACGCCCGCAACCACCCGCGCCATCCGCGCCCAAGCGGCGGACGCTGGTGTGCAATTGCTCGATCTGGAGGTCGCGTGGATCATGCCGGGCGCGCCCGATCCGTGGTTGACCCAACTGGTCGAGATTGCGGCGGAAATCGGCGCGCGCAATTTGCTTTGTGTCTCCAGCGATCCCGATGTCTCCGCCACCACCGCCAAGTTTCAGGCGATGGTCGATCGGGCGCAGGGCACCGGCGTGCGGATCAATCTCGAATTCGGCATCTTCACCGAGGTCAAGACGATCCACGCCGCGCGGACCATCCTCGAAGCCGTCGAGGGCGAGGCCAAGGCGCTGCTGGTCGATACGCTCCACTGGGCGCGGTCGGGCGGGACGGCGGAGAATCTGGCCGCGATCCCGCGCGAATGGCTGTCCTATTGCCAGCCCTGCGATGCGCCCGCGCAAGGCCCGGACCCGACGAATTTCGACGCGATCATCGATGATGCGATCAACCGCCGGGTGCCGCTGGGCCAGGGCGGATTGCCGCTGGCTGCGATGGTGGACGCGCTGCCCGATACCCTGCCGCTGGCGATCGAGGAACGTTCGGCCGGTTTGCGCGAAGCCTTCCCCGACCTCAACGAGCGCGCCCGCGAAGTCGCCCGCACCAGCCGCGCATGGCTGGACCGGCGGGGCTAGGCCCTGAGGCCCGAAGCGCCCCGCGATGCTTCGCGAAAGGTGATCATCCGGCGCTGTTCTTCCGACCACAGAGCCAGCCTGAGCGGCCCCAGCGTCTCGCGCGCGGTGAACCTGTTCAGGGTACGAAGACCGGGATTGGCGTCCAGCACTTCGGGCAGGCGATAGAACGGAATGCGACTGGCAAGATGGTGGACATGGTGCACCCCGATATTGCCGCTGAACCAGCGCAGCGGCTGGGCCAGCTCGAGATGCGAACTGCCGTAAAGCGCCGCCTCGTGGAACGACCACTTGTCCGTCTCGTCCCAGTGCGCGTGTTCGAACTGGTGCTGGACATAGAACAATAGCACCCCCAGCGATGCGGCCACCAGCAAGACCGGCAGCACGACCATGATGGTCACGCCAAGGCCGAAGGCGTAGATCAGGCCGCCGAGGATGGCGGCGATGGCGATATTGGTCGCCATGGCGCTGACCCAATAGACCGACCCCTTGTCCATCAGGCCGATCGGCAAACGGTGACGCAGCAGGAACAGATAGGCCGGGCCGATCCCGAACAGCACGACAGGATGGCGGTAGAGACGATACAACAGCCTCCCCATCGGCGTGGCGTTGTTGAATTCGCGCACCGTCAGCGTGTCCACATCGCCATATCCGCGCGCATCCAGATTGCCGGTGCTGGCGTGATGCATTGCATGCGACCGCTTCCAGCAATCATAGGGCGTGAAGGTCAGCACGCCCAGCGCCCGTCCGGTCCAGTCATTGCCGACCCTCCCGGGAAGGAAGGCGCCGTGCCCGCAATCATGCTGGATGATGAAAAGCCGCAGCAGGAACAGCCCCGCCACCGGCACCAGCGCAAGCGCCAGATAATACCCGGATTGAACCGCGAACAGCATCAGGGCCATCATGCCCGCAAACGGAATCACGGTAATGGCCAGTTCCCAGAAGCTGCGCCCGGGGCGGGCCTCTGCAAATGTCCTGAGTTCACGCATGAGAGTTCGTGGATCGAGCGCAGCGGTGTCTGCACCTTCTGCGCAGTCGGCATCTGTCATCAGATTCTTTCTTGGAATTGAAGTTTCTCCACCCTGATAGAAACATCTTGCCAAAAGCGAAAGCTTGCTCGCACTTTATGGCCGAAAGCGCGTCCGCCCTATGCTCGCGCCGCGATTTCGGCGGCGTCGAAATAGTGGATGCGCAGGGTCTTCAGCAGGCCGTTCTCGAAGGTTCCTGCCTCGCACACGGTCTGGCTGAAGGGCGCGCTGCCGTCCTTGGGGTGCATGGTCAACGTCAACACCACAACTGCATGGCTGTTGCCGCCGGTGATGTCGTGGATATCGACCGTGGCCTTTGCCCAGGTGCCATACATCGCCGCCGCGCAGCGTTGCAGCGCGTCCTTGCCGCGCCATTCGCCCGCAAAGGGCAGCGAGTTCGCCTCGTACAGCACGAAATCGGGGTGGATCAGGCTTTCGACCCGGTCCCAATCACGCGCGCCGGCAGCGGCATAGACAGCGGCGAGCATTTCGCGTGGGCTGGCCGCCACCTTATTCGATCGTCCCGATCAGATCGCCGACCTTGTAGACTGCGCCTTCCTCGCCGGTGGGATGGATCACCCCGCCGGCCTGCGCCTCGATCTCGGTGGTGCTCTTGTCGGTTTCGACGGTGTAGATGATGTCACCCTTCTCCACGCGCTCGCCATCGCCGAACATCCATTCGACAAGGGTCATTTCGGTGGCGCTCATGCCGAGCTTGGGGATGCGGATCTCTGATGCCATCTTAGAGCTTACCTACCGATGCCTTGATCTGTGCGACAATGTCCGACTTTTGCGGAATCCACGCCTGTTCCAGATGGCTGGCAAAGGGCACCGCCGAGAATGTCCCGCCGATCCGGCGCACCGGGCCTTTCAGATCGTCCCAGCACTTTTCCTGGATGTTGGCGGCCAGTTCGGCTCCGGTGCCGAAAGGGCGCACCGCTTCGTGCAGGGTGAGCGCGCGGCCGGTCTTGCGGACCGAGGCCAGCACGGTCGCCTCGTCGTAAGGCGCGATGGTGCGCAGGTCGATCACCTCGACGCTGATGCCTTCCTTGGCGAGATCCTCTGCCACCGCGAGCGCGTCGAGCACGGTGCGGCCATAGGTGACAAGGCTGATGTCGGTTCCTTCGCGCGCGATGGCCGCCTTGCCCAATGGCACGCGATAGCCGGGGCCGGGATCTTCGGACTTGAGGCCGTAGCACAGGATGTTCTCGATGAAGATCACCGGGTCATTGGCGTCGATGCTCGCCCGCATCAGCCCGCGCGCATCGGCGGCATTGCTGGGGGTAACGACATGGATGCCCGCGACATGGGCGAACCACGCCTCCAGCATGTCCGAATGCTGCCCGCCGAAGCCGACGCCGACCCCGGTGGTGGTGCGGATCACGATCGGGCAGGGGGTCTGCCCGCCCGACATGAAGCGCAGCTTGGCCGCGTGGTTCACGATCTGGTCCATGCACACGCCGACGAAGTTCATCAGCATGATCTCGGCAATCGGGCGCTGCCCGGCCAATGCCGCGCCCACCGCCGCGCCGACAATCGCCGTTTCCGAAATCGGCGTGGCGCGAATGCGGTGTTCGCCATATTTCTCGGTCAGGCCGGATGTGACCTTGAACACCCCGCCGCCCTGCTTGGCCGAGACATCCTCGCCGAGGCAGAACACGCCCGCATCATCGGCCATCGCCTCGTCAATCGCGAGGTTCAGCGCCTGGGTCATGGTGATCTGGGCCATCAGGCGGTCTCCTCGAGCACGTCTTTGTAGATTTCATCGGTGTCGGGCAGCGGCGCGTCGAGCGCGTGCTGGACTGCCGCGTCGATCTGCGCGTCGATATCGGCGACGATCGCATCCAGCTCTTCCTCGGTGAACTGGCGTTCCAGCATCACCTTGCGCAGTTTGGGCAGCGGGTCTTCGGCCTTCATTTCGGCGATGTGTTCGGGCGGCATGTAGCTGAAGTCCGAGCCGAAGAAGTGGCCCATCATGCGGTAACACATGGCCTCGACCAGCGTCGGGCCTTCACCGGCGCGGGCGCGGGCGACGGCTTCGACCATCGCGGGATAGATCTGGTTCACGTCGTTGCCGTCAACCGTGACACCGGGCATCCCGTACCCCTCGGCGCGGCTGGCGATGCTGGGGCTGTCGGTGTGATCGGCATAGGCGGTGTGCTCGCCATAGCGGTTGTTCTGGCACAGGAAGATGACGGGCAGCTTGTAAAGCTGGGCCATGTTCATCGCTTCGTGGAAACCGCCGATATTGGCCGCCCCGTCGCCGAAACTGACCAGCGTCACCCGCCCATCGCCGTTGTTCTGGCTCGCCATGGCAAGCCCGTTGGCAATCGGCAGGCCGCTGCCCACCACGCCGGTCGTCACCATGATCCCGGTTTCCGGATCGGTGATGTGCATGGTGCCGCCCTTGCCCTTGCAGGTGCCGGTCGCCTTGCCGAGGCATTCGCCCCACCATTTTTCCATCGGGATGCCCTTGGCGGTCTGTTCGCCCTGCCCGCGATAGGTGCAAACGACGTAATCGTCGCTCGCAAGCGCAGCCATTGCGGCGGCGGAAACCAGTTCCTGCCCGCGCACGCAGTAATACATCACCGCGACCTTGCCCTCCATCAGCAGGGCACGGAACTTCTCGTCGGTGCGGTTCACCTTCATCGTGCGGGTGTAGATGTCGAGCAGTGTGTCGCGGTCGATTTCTTCGGCGATTTCGGCCATGGGGTCGGACCCTCTTTCTGTAATGGAGGAGGAAGTGGGTTTAGAACTGCACCCGCTGCGTGAACCCGCCGTCGACTACGATGTTCGATCCGGTCATGTAGGGCACCGCCGGGCTGGCGACGAAGACGATTGCCTTGGCCACTTCCTCGGGATTGCCGAAGCGGCCCATCGGCATCTTGGCGAGCGTACCGTCGAACAGCTCTTTCATGTGCTCCTCGATCACTTCCCAGTTGCCGCCCTTGTAATAGATCGCGCCGGGGCTGACGGTGTTCACGCGGATGCCCTTGGCGGCATAGGCCTGCGAAAGCTGCGAGGCATAGGTGATCAGCGCGGCCTTGATCGCGTTGAAGGGGTTGGGGCCGATGAAGGTTTCGAGCGCGGCCGTGCTCGACAGCATCACGATCGCGCCGCTATCCGACGCTTCGAGATAGGGCGTCAACGTCTCGACCGCGAAGGCCGCGCCTTTCAGGTCCATGTCGAGGCAGGCCTGCCAGTCGCCCGCCCCGCCGGTGCCCGAGGCGCTGGCGGTGTGGACGAAAATATCGCAGCCGCCGAGTTCCTTGACGGCCTTCTCCAGCCACGCCTGATAGGCTTCGGTCCCCGATGCCATGTCGAACACCTCGGCAAACACCTTGCCCGGCCCGGCGGCGTCGATTTCGGCCTTGGCGGCTTCGATCTTGTCTTCCTTGCGGCTGAAAAACGCCACATCCGCGCCCTCGGCAGCGAACAGCTTCAAGGATGCGAGGCCAAGGCCGTGCGCCCCGCCGTTCATGATGACTTTCTTGCCCTTGAGTCCCAGATCCATAGCGCACCTCTCCCTGGTTGCGGTTCTGCCCAGGGGGATAGCCGAGCAGAGGCGCGCGGCGTATCGTCAATTTTGTTGGGATAGCCGGCTTTGCGTTGCCGCAAGGCGCGCTTTCGCGCACTGCGGTGCGGTGCGGTGCGGCAATAACGGAAAACCGGGTCGGGCGTTGCCGTCAACACCGGCTGTGTTGCTACAGGCTTCAGAATCGAAAGCGGTGTTTCGCCGTTCGAGACCTCTATGTCCCGGGTCGGATTTCGTCATCGGGCAAAAAGCAGGTAGGGTTCCGAAATGTTGGCAGAGCTTGTGGTTCTTGGCATGGTGATCGGAAGCAACAACCTCGCCACTGCGCTGGCATTGGGGGCGCTCGGACAAAAGGTGCGTCGCTGGCGCGTTGTGTTTCTGTTCGGCCTGTTCGAATTCTGCATTCCGCTGCTTGGCATGGTTCTGGGCCAAAGCGCATCCAGAACTTTCACGGACTCGGTGGACTGGCTGGGACCATTGTTGCTGGCGCTGCTCGGCGCCTGGACGATTCTTTCTTCAGTGCGGTCCAAGGATGAAGCCGAGAAGCTGGCTTCGAAAGTGACCACATGGCCTGGCCTGATCGCCCTTTCGGCGGGGCTCAGCGTGGACAATCTGATTGCCGGATTCAGCCTTGGCCTGGGCAAGATAGAACCCTTGGTCCTCGCCGCGACGATCGCTGCCTTTTCGATCGCTTTTGCCCTGATCGGGCTCAGTCTGGGCCACCGCGCGCAAGACCGGCATCGCCGTCTGGCGGGGATAGCGACCGGGCTCCTGCTGATCGCGCTCGCCGTTGCAGTGGCGGCCGGTCTTCTGTAACCTGCGCGCCATTCGCACGCGACACGGGCACGTATTCACGAAGGTGGAAGCATCGAATGGCCGAGCACGGCAATGCGGATACGGCCCCGGATTCCGACAAGAAATCCGCACTGCAGCGCACGCTCACGCCGGTTTCGCTTTCGCTATATGGTCTCGGGACGATTCTCGGCGCGGGGATCTTTGTGGTTATCGGAAAGATCGCCGGTGAGGCCGGACTTCTTGCTCCTGCGTCTTTTCTGCTGGCAGCCGTGGCCGCAACATTCACTGCGCTTTCCTACGTCGAGCTTGCGACGCGAATTCCGCTGAGCGGAGGGTCCGCTGCCTACGTCGCCGAAGCCTTTCACCTGCGCGCGCTGACCGCACTGGTCGGCTGGGGCATCATCGCGACAGGCGTGGTATCTGCTGCCACGATCACCACAGGATTTTTCGGCTATCTCGGGGTGTTCGTCGATTGGCCCAGAAGCTGGGTCATACCCGCCTGCGTGGCTGTTTTGACCGCTGTGGCGGCCGTGGGGGTCAAGCAGTCCGCCTGGTTCATGGGGCTGACAACTTCTGCCGGACTGGCCGGTCTGGCAATCGTGCTGGTGACAGCGGGCGGCAATTTGGCGGGCTATCCGTCACAGCTGGAAAGCATGGGGTCGGTGAGTTTGACCGGTGTGGTTTCAGGTGGCTTCCTCGCGTTTTACGCTTTCATCGGGTTTGAAGATATCGTGACGCTGGCCGAGGAGACACAGGATGTGACGCGGACGCTCCCGATCGCCATTTTTGTCGCACTGGGCGCGTCTGCCTTGCTCTATATCGTCGTGGCAGCCACGTCCGTGGCGACCCTGTCAGCGGCAAAACTGAATGAAAGTAGCGCCCCGCTGGTGGATGTGGTTCGCGCCGAGGGGCAAACGGGGATCATTCTGGGGGTGCTGAGCCTGGCGATCATCATCAATGGTGCGCTCGCTCAGATTATCATGACCGCTCGGATCACGCACGATCTGGGGGAACGACGCGGGGTGGCGCCTGAATGGCTTGCCCGGGTCAACGGACACACCCGGACGCCGCTGGTCGCAACCCTGTTTGCCGGCACCACGGTCTTGCTGCTGGCGCTGTTTTTCCCGACGGAGACCTTGGCCCGCGCGACCAGTTATATCATCCTGGGCGTTTTCCTCGCGATCAATGCCGCGCTGCTTCGTCTGAAATGCTCCGATCACAAGGTTCGGCACGCGTATAAGCAATATCCGCAATTCATACCGATCGGCGGCATCATCGTTTCGCTGTTGCTGCTTGCAGGTGAGGTCTTCCTCGGCAGCACAAACTGACAACCGCTTTTGTTCCCGTGCCGAGGTGAACCGCGGGCTGGAGCCGGTCCGACAAAAAATTTCGTGCCAGCTCTGGAGCAATGGCGTTGATCCGGGCCTGCTGCCGCCGGAGCGCAGGGATGCGGCCGGGGTTCATCTGCGCGCCAGTGTCGCTTGTCGGATTTCCGATGATGGCGGCTGGCCGGTCGGGCACGGACGGTTTGCCTTACCCCATCGCCTCCAGCACATCCTCCAGTCGCGCCGGATCGCCCAGCGCGATCACCGTGCCGTCAGACCCTGCATCCAGCGGATTGCCCTGCCAATCGGCCATCATCCCGCCCGCGCCTTCGACCACCGGGACAAGCGCGGCGTAATCATACAGCTTCAGCCCGGCCTCGATCACCACGTCGACATGCCCGCTTGCGACGAGGCCGTAATTGTAGCAGTCGCCGCCGTAGATGATCTTCTTTTCGGCCACCTGCTTGGCGACCGACATGAAGGCGTCGGCTTCTTCGTTGGTGAACAGGTGCGGGCTGGTGGTGGCGAGCACCGCGTCGCCCAGTTCCTTGAGCGGTTTCGCAGTCGCAGGCTTGCCGTTGAACAGCGTCGGCTGGCCGATGCGGCCCACCCAGCGCTCGCCCGCCACCGGCTGATCGATGATGCCCAGCACCGGCCAGCCATCCTGCAGCAGCGCGATCAGCGTGCCGAAGATCGGGCGCCCGGCGATGAAGCTCGTGGTGCCGTCGATCGGATCGAGCACCCATTGCCGGCCGGCGCCCTCGTTGCGGGTGCCATATTCCTCGCCGATGATGCCGTCGCGGGGGAATTCCGCTTCGATCAACCGGCGCATCGCGGCCTCGGCGGCGCGGTCGGCCTCGGTGACGAAGCTGCGATCGGCCTTTTTCTGCTCGCTCCATGCCCCGCGGAACAGCGGGCGGATGGCCGCCCCCGCCAGATCGGCAAGGCGCAGGGCAAGGGCAAGGTCCCGGTCATTTTTGGCGTCGGTCATGTGGCCTTCCAATAATCGAACGCCTCGGCCTGTCGAGCCTCGGTATAGCGGCGCGCTTCCGGCCCCTCCCATTCCAGCGGCAGGTCGTCGTGGATGCCGCTGCGCGCGACGAACCAGCCCTGCCCGGGCAGGCTATCCGACTGGCGCACCACCAGCACTGCCAGTCCGGGTTCGCCAAGGGCACGCCCGCCCTCGTCAATCCGGTCAAGCACCTTGCAAAGCTGGCGCATCAAAGGCCTGGTGAAGCCATGGCCAAGCACGGCCAGCAACCCGGAATAGGTAAAGGTATGCCGCGCGCGAGCCGCCGCGATCAGCAGCCTGCGCACCTCCACCGGATCAAGCATCAGTCAAACAGGCTGGAGACCGAGCTTTCATCCGCAATCCGGCGGATCGCCTCGCCCACCAGCGGGGCGATGGTGAGCACGCGGATGCGGCTCGATTTCTCGGCGGCTTCGGTCGGGCGGATCGAATCGGTGATCACCAGTTCCTTCAGGCTCGACCCGTCGATGCGCGCCACCGCCCCGCCGGACAAGACGCCGTGGGTGATGTAGGCGGCGACCGACTTCGCGCCGTTCTGGAGCAGCGCCTCGGCGGCGTTGCACAAGGTGCCGCCCGAATCGACGATATCGTCGATCAGAATGCAGTGGCGGCCCGAAACATCGCCGATGATGTTCATGACTTCGCTTTCGCCGGGCCGGTCGCGCCGCTTGTCGACGATCGCGAGCGGAGCATTATCCAGCCGCTTGGCGAGCGCGCGGGCGCGCACCACGCCGCCGACATCGGGGCTGACCACCATCAGGTCCTGATCGCCGTAGCGCGCCTGAATGTCCGCTGCCATCACCGGCGCAGCGTAGAGATTATCGGTCGGAATATCGAAGAAGCCCTGGATCTGCCCGGCGTGCAGGTCCACCGCCAGCATCCGGTCGGCCCCGGCCTCGGTAATCAGGTTCGCCACCAGCTTGGCCGAAATCGGCGTGCGCGGGCCGGGTTTGCGATCCTGCCGGGCATAGCCGAAATAGGGCACCACCGCGGTGATCCGCTTGGCCGAGGCGCGGCGCAGCGCGTCGATGCAGATCAGCAGCTCCATCAGGTTGTCGTTGGCCGGAAAATTGGTCGGCTGGACAACGAACACGTCTTCGCCGCGCACGTTTTCGTGGATTTCGACGAACACCTCTTCGTCGGCGAAGCGCCGCACGCTGGCATCGGTCAGCGGGATTTCGAGATAGGCCGCAATGGCGCGGGCGAGCGGCAGGTTCGAATTGCCGGACATGATCTTCATGACGTGCGAATCCCCGGTTGGCGCGTGACGTTCCCCGCCTAGCGCCGCGTCATGGAATTGCAACGCGCGAGGGCGTGGTTGTCGACGGGCGTGAGTGAGAGCCAGGCGTCATGCCACGAACCACTGCCGGCATTCGGGCGATCGGTGCGCGGCGGGGCGTGTTCGGGATCGGGCGGGAAGACGAATGGCGGTTATCCGGCCAACCGCTGGATTTGCGACCGCACTGACCCGCCGGACGCTTACGCAATCTGAAGCTGGAACAGCTCCTCGACCGACGCATCGAGAGCAGCGGCAAACTTGAGCGCAATGACAACTGAAGGAGCAAAGACGCCGTTCTCCACGGTGTTGACCGTTTTTCGGCTCACACCCATCCGTGCGGCCAGTTCCATCTGGGTCAAATTGGCCGCTTCGCGATGGTGTTTTATGGTGTTTGCCAGCTCCTCAACCATAGGAAGAAAGCTCACCCATTCCGAGCGCCAAAAAGGCGGTGCCCAGGCCCATGCTGGCGACGATATGGGCAGCCCGCTGGGCAGGGAGCGGTTCAAAAGGACTGACAGCCACCACAAGAAAGCACGTGATGATGGCGACGACAAAACCAATTCTTACCGCTCTGTCGCGGTTGGCCCTTGTCGGTTCATCATCCGCGAGCGCCCGGGCCTTTTTGGGCAGGAACCAACCCCCGCCCGAGAGGAGAAGCAGCAGCATCATGACAGCGAAGAACAGCCACGCGGCGACTTGAAGCAGCGCCCCCGACGACGTCGAGCCCCAGTCCCACACGAACACCACACCCTGTTGAAGCGCCAATATGAATGCGCCGATGAAGGGCGCGGCGAGCGCTCTGATTTTGCTGAACTGCTCAGCTGCCTCGAAATCGTCGACCATTCCATCACTCCTGTAACTTACAGGTTACAAGTAACCTTTAGGTTACAAAAGTCAACAGGCACGCGCAATGTGCGATGCTGGATGGGCGTGCCTCGCCCCCTCGGCCTGCATCTGCTTCGAACGCCCGCGCTGAACTTGCGCTACGACCGAAACGGAGCCGCTTCCCGAAAGCCGGGTTTGCGGCCAGGCTTTCCGGAGAGCGGACACATGCTGCACGCGTCGCAGCACAGACTCATCGGGATAAATCCGCCACGCCCCTTGCTGGCATGGCGGCCATCGGGAATCACAGGCCCATGGCGATTCTTTCCGACAAGTGGATCCGCGCACAGGCGCAGGCGCACGGCATGATCGAACCTTTCGTCGAGGCCCAGCGGCGCGACGGGGTGATTTCCTATGGGCTGTCCTCCTACGGCTATGACGCGCGGGTGGCGGACGAGTTCAAGATCTTCACCAATGTCGATAGCGCGGTGGTCGATCCCAAGGATTTTGCCGCCAACAGCTTTGTCGATCGCAAGACCGATTGCTGCGTGATCCCGCCCAATTCCTTCGCGCTCGCGCGCACGGTCGAATATTTTCGCGTGCCCGAAGATGTTCTGGTGATCTGTTTGGGCAAGAGCACCTATGCGCGCTGCGGGATCATCGTCAATGTCACCCCGCTGGAGCCGGGCTGGGAAGGGCACGTGACGCTGGAATTTTCGAACACCACCCCGCTGCCTGCGAAAATCTATGCCAACGAAGGCGCGTGCCAGTTCCTGTTCCTGCAAGGCAACGAACGCTGCGAGGTCAGTTACAAGGACCGCGCCGGCAAATACATGGGCCAGCGCGGGGTCACGCTGCCGCGCCTGTAGGCCGGGCACCGGCGCCAGCCTGCGCTTTCCTACTCCCCCGCGCCCGAACTAGGTTGCCCGCCCCGATCCACCGCAGCGCAGATGTGAAAAACACACCCTCTTCCCCTGTCCGTCAACCGCGTGAAATATGCGGTAACATACCGTATCTTTTCTTCTTTTTCTGCGATTGCGAAATTGACAGGGTGTCAAGTTCGTCAAGCGCGCAGCGCGGCGGTCGCATCGTCTTTGACAGGCCGCCCGCGCGATTGCATGGCATCTTCAAGCACAAGGGAGAACCAGCATGAGCACCCGCGAATTCGACATCATCGTCTTTGGCGCCACCGGTTACACCGGGCGGCTCGTGGCCGAATATCTCGCGCATCATTACGGGCCGCGTGATGCCAATGACTCTGGGGGCCCGAAATGGGCGATGGCAGGCCGCAGCCTAGCAAAGCTGGAGCAAGTGCGCGACGAAATCGGCGCGCCCGCCACAACGCCGCTGGTGGTCGCCGATGCCGATGACAGCGCCGATCTGGAAGCGATGTGCCGGCGCACCCGCGTGGTGCTGACCACAGTCGGCCCGTACCAGCTTTATGGTGACAAGCTGCTCGCCGCCTGCGTGGCCACCGGCACCGATTATGCCGATCTGTGCGGGGAACCGGCGTGGATGGCCGAAAAGATCGCCGAACATCAGGCCGCCGCCGAAGCCAGCGGCGCGCGCATCTGCTTTTCGTCCGGCTTCGATTCGATCCCCTTCGATCTGGGCGTGATGATGACCCAGAAAGCCGCAAGGGAACGGTTCGGCCGCCCGGCCCCGCGCATCCGCGGGCGGGTGCGGGCGATGAAGGGCACCTTCTCGGGCGGGACCGCGGCCAGCCTCGGCGCGACGATGAAGGCGGCGGCCAGAAATCCGCGCCTCATCAACGTGCTGCGCGATCCCTTTGCGCTGACCCCGGGCTTCGAAGGACCGGACCAGCCTTCGGGCATGATCCCGAGCCATGAAGAAGACCTCGGCAAATGGGCCGCGCCTTTCGTGATGGCACCGATCAATACCAAGAATGTCCATCGCACCAATTTCCTGCTCGGCCATCCCTATGGCACCGATTTCAAATATGACGAGATGGTGCTGACCAGCCCCGGCGAAGCGGGCAAGGCGGCGGCCAATGCGGCGCTGGAAATGATGAAGAACCCGTTCGGTTCGAAGCCGCCCCAGCCCGGCGAAGGACCGAGCAAGGAGGAGCGCGAGACAGGCTTCTACGATGTCGTCTTCGTCGCCGAAATGCCGGGCGGCGAGCGGCTGCAATATGCGGTCAAGGGCCGGTATGATCCGGGCTATGGTTCGACCAGCAGGATGCTGAGCGAGACGGGCATTGCGCTGCTGGCATGCGACAAGCCGGGCGGGATCGGCACCCCGGGCAGCTTCCTCGGCGAGGATCTGGTCAAGCGGCTGGAGGAACACGCAGAACTGAGCTTTGCGTTGGAAGCCTGACAGCGCGCACGAAAAAGGGGCAGACGGTTTCCCGCCTGCCCCCGATTGCGACCCTTGCGGGTAGCGGCAGCCTCAGAAGCTCATGCGCACGCTGGCGCGGAAGTTGCGGCCCATCAGGGGGACGAAATCCTTGGTGAAGCTCGCATGGCGGCGGCCGTTGACGTCGAAGATATTGTCGGCGGCCAGTTGCACGGTGACGTTCTGGTTGTCTGCCAGCGGCCGCCACGCCACCAGCGCGTTGACCAGCGTGAAGCTGTCGGTCGGGGTTTCGAAGGTGGTGATCCGGTCCTGCTTGTCGAACCACTGCACCTCGCCGCGCACGTCGAAGGCTTGCGTTTGCGCCTCGAGCGCGCCGAGCAGGCTCAGCGGCGGGATGCGCGGCGCGGCGGTGCCATCGGCAAACTCGGCCTCGACATAGGAGGCGCGCAGATCGGTCAGCAGGCGGAAAGCGCCGGTGTCGACGACAGGATAGGAGAAATCCGCCTCGATCCCGAAGAAGTCGGCATCCTGCTGGAGATATTCGAACACCGGCAGATCGTCTTCCTCAAGGCCCGTTTCGTTGAGGAAGATGTAATTGTCGAACCACTGCTTGAAGACGGTGAAGTTGAACGTTCCCGCCCCGATATTGCCGCGGGCATAGGCTTCGAGCCCCCACGCGCTTTCGCTGTCGAGGTTCACATCGCCGATCTCGAACGCCTGCGTGGCGATATGCGGGCCATCGGAGAACAGTTCCTCCGCGCTCGGCGCACGTTCGGCGCGCGAGCCGTTGAGACCGATGCGGACACCTTCGATGCCCTGATAGACCACGCCGAGCGCACCCGAGAAGGTCTCGTAATCGCGCGCAATGCCGATCGTCTGGGCCTCGACATCGGTGAATTCGGCGCGCGCGGCGGCTTCGATCTGAACCGGGCCGGTGCCGAATTCCTGCAACGTGAAGATCGCGACCTGATCGGTCAGGTTCGGCGGAACATAGGCTTCCTCGCCCACCGCAAAGAAATCGCGGTGCAGGAACTGGATGCCGGTCGACCCGCGCAGGCTGCCTTCGGTATTCTGCACCAGTTCGGCACGGGCTTCGACGCTGGTGCTTTCGAACACCGTGCCGACTTCGCCCGGGCCTTCGAATTCGGTGTGGGTGTAATCGGAATAGCCGACCCGCAGCAGCAACCGCTCGAGCGCGCCGTCGCCAAGGAAGATGTCGCCCTTGAAATCGGCGCGGAACTGCCGAAGGTCGATGCGGACGTTTTCTTCGCCTTCCTCCTCTTCTTCTTCTTCGCCGCCTTCCTCGCCGCCATGTTCGTGCTTCAGGCCGGGGCGCTTGATCACGCCGTAATTGGTGTCATACCAGCCCACCGCAGCGCCAAAGGTGCTTTCGCCCAGAATCAGGCCGAGCCCGGCATTGACCGTCCAGCTGCGCATGTCGCTGTTGGGTACGGTCCCGCGCTGGGCGGCGGCTTCGCGGAATTCCGCTGCTTCATCCGGCTCGCCATCGGCGTCCTTTTCCACCGCTTCCTCAAGCAGTTCGGCGCGCAGTTCGGGCGAGAGCTGGAAGCCGCCGATATCCATATTGCCGGTGTCGCGCCACGACCCGTCGACATGGAATACCAGGTTGGAGCCAATCCCCGCATCAAGCGAGGCCGCGCCGGTGCGTGAATTGCTGGCACTGTCGACACCGGCAAAGGCATCGAGGTGCAGATCCTCGTCCGGCATGCGGGTCGGAATGCGCTTGTCGATCACGTTGACCGCGCCGCCGATCGCCTGACTGCCGTAAAGCAGCACGGCGGGGCCGCGCAGCACTTCGACCCGCTCGACCGTGATCGGATCGATCGAGGTGGCGTGATCGACCGAGGTGTTGGAAACATCCGCGGTGCCCACGCCGTCGATCAGCACGCGCACGCGCTCACCCTGCTGGCCGCGCAGCACCGGACGCGAGGAACCGGGGGCAAAGCTGGTCGCCGAAACGCCCGGGATCTTGGTCAGCAATTCGCCGATCTGGCCGGTCACCATCTCGCGCTGGATCTCGCGCACTTCGAGCACGCTGGTGCCGGCAAGCACGTCCAGCTCCTTGAGGCCGGAGGCGCTGACGATGATGTTGCCTTGCCCGTCGGCCTGGCGGTTGTGCAGATCATCCTCGACCTGCGATTCCTCGTTGGCGGGCGCGGTCTGCGCCAGGGCCGGGCTGGCGCCGACAGCAATGCCGAGCACCGTGGCAAGTGCGAGGCGAGAGGGCGCGAGGCGTGGCTTGCGAGTGATCATGGGTGTTCCGTTGTTTGAATGAGATAACGTATCACGCAGCTAGCAGCGAATTTCCCGAATGCAAGGGGGAAAGGCGCGGGCAGCAGTCGGCGGCCGATCGAGTGCGGCACAAATGCGACAATCCGCCAGCGCGCGCGATGGCGCGGCTTTTCACATGACCATATCTGTTGGAAACTGGAGCGGGCGAAGGGATTCGAACCCTCGACCCCAACCTTGGCAAGGTTGTGCTCTACCCCTGAGCTACGCCCGCTCACTGGCGCTGGCAGAATCCGCGAGAGGCGCGGTTGCTGCCGGAGAGGCGGCGCGATTAGCAGCGCCCCGGCACACCTGCAAGCGCAAAATTCGGCGCGGCAGGGGCTTGATCGGCGCGCGGTGAACCGCCAGCACAAATCCGCGCTTCACATCCGCCGAAGATGCCCCACATTGGGGCGGATAGGCAACCCGCAACGCATAATGACAGGAGCACGAGTTTGGCCAGCATGGGACTGAGCATTGACGAACAAAAAGCGGTCGAACGCTTCCGCACGGCCGTGGTCGAGCCGTCGCAGACCAAGCTCGTCATCCTCGATTTCTGGGCCGAATGGTGCGGCCCGTGCAAGGCGCTCGCCCCGATGCTCGAAAAGGTCGCGGGCGAATATGCCGACAAGGGCGTGGTGCTGGCCAAGATCAATGTCGATGAAGACCAGTTCATTGCCGCGCAGTTCCAGGTGCAGTCCATCCCCACGGTCTATGCCATGTTCCAGGGCCGGCCGGTCGCCGACCTGACCGCGGCCCGTAGCGAATCGCAGCTGCGCCAGGTGCTCGATCAGCTGCTGACGCAATTGCCGGTGCAGGCCGGGGGTGGCGGTGAGGCCGCGCCGCAGGGCCCCTCGCCCGAGGAACTGGCGCAATATGTAAAGATGGGCGAAGAGGCGCTGGCTGGCGGCGATCCGCAGCGTGCGGCGGGCATTTTCGCCCAGATCACCGAATTCGCGCCCGATAACGCACCGGCCCATGCCGGTCTGGTGCGCGCGCTGGTGCAGATGGATCAGACGGACGAAGCCGCCCGCGTGATGCAGGCGATCGAAACCGATCCGCGCCTTGCCGCCGATCCTGCCGTTGCCGCCGCCCGCAGCGCGATCGAGCTGGCCGCGACCAAGGTTGACGATGGCGAGCTGGCCGGTCTGCGCGCCGCTGCCGAGGCCGACCCGGCCGACATGGACGCGCAGTTCGCCTATGCCGAAGGTGCCTTTGCCGCTGGCCAACGCGATGCGGCGGTCGACACGCTGCTGGCGATGGTCGCTGCCGACCGGGAATGGAACGAGGGCGCGGCACGGGCGAAACTGCTCAAGATTTTCGAGGCGATCGGGCTGGAGGATGAATGGGTGGTCGCCACCCGCCGCCGCCTGTCCAAGATCCTGTTCGGCTGAGCGCGGAGTATGACCAGGCGCCTTTCGATCTTTCCCCTGACCGGTGCGGTGCTGTTCCCGGGCCTGCAACTGCCGCTCCACATCTTCGAGCCGCGTTACCGCGCGCTGGTCGGCGATGCGCTGATCCGCGACCGCCAGATCGCCATGATCCAGCCGCAGCGGCCGCAAGATGGCGCCTCGCTCTACAGCGTCGGCTGTGTCGGCAGGATCGGCGAGATCCAGGCGATGGATGACGGGCGTTACAACCTCGTCCTCGAAGGGGTCACGCGGTTCCGGCTGGTGCGCGAGCTCGACGTCACCACCGCCTATCGCCAGATCGAAGCCGAAATCTACGACGAGGACGAGGACGAGACCCTGACCCACGCCCAGCGCGGCGGGTTCGAGCGCGAGGCGCGGCGGTTCGCCGAGGCGCAGGGCTACAGCGTCGACTGGGATTCGGTCGAGCGGCTGGATGATCGCTCGCTGATCAACGGGGTCTCGCAGATCGCGCCCTTCGATCCGGCCAGCAAGCAGGCCTTGCTCGAGGCTGAAACCCTGACCGACCGCTGCGAATTGCTGGTGCAGTTGATGCAGTTCTATGGCCGGCATGACGGCGGCGAGGAAATCGTCACGCTGCAATAGCCGTGCCCCCCTGTTTGGGGGATGGACAGTCCGGACGGCCTCCATAAAGTGCGATCCCGATCCGTTAAGGAGAGGAGAGCCTTGCATGCGCGGCCCGCAGCTGCAGTTCGCACTATTCGTCCTGATCGCCGCCTTCGGGCTTGTCCCGGCCGCCCATGCGGCTCAGGCAGGAAAGCCTTCCAAGCAGGCCGAAAAGGCATGGAGCGAGGGGGCGAAAACCTACCGCGCGGGCGACATGCCCGCCACCCGCAAGCATTTTTCGCGCGCCTGCGATCTCGGCCATGAACGCGCCTGCTTCAATGTCGGGGTGATGTATCGCGATGGCGTGGGCGGCGGAGCCGATGCCGAACATGCGCGCTGGCTGTTCGGCAAGGCCTGCCAGTTCGAATATGCCGCAGGCTGCTACAATTTCGGGCTTATGGCGATGGAAGGCGATGGCGGCGCGCGTGATGATGCAGCCGCCCGCAAGGCGCACGAAACCGCGTGCGGCGGCGGGATCACGGAGGCCTGCAACAGCCTTGCCGTGCTGATCGAGGCCGGACGCGGCGGGGCGCGCGACATGGCCCGGTCGCTGACTCTCTACAAGACGGCATGCGACGGCGGCGTGCAGGCCGCCTGCGACAATCTCGCCGCAGGCGCGGGCGTATCGCTGACCCAGGCCGATTACCGGACGGGCCTGCAGTATTTCAACGGCAAGCAATACGACAAGGCCTACCCGATGCTGCGCCCCTTTGCCGATCGCGGCGATGCCAAGGCGGAATATACCGTCGGCTGGATGCTGGCCTATGGCGAGGGGACGGGCCGCGATTACCTTGAAGCCGCGCGGTTTCTGGTCTCCGCCGCTCGCAAGGGTGACGCGGAATCGCAGACCATCCTCCAGCGTATTGCACCGAACGTGCGTCAGGCCGAGTTCGTGTACCTTATCGATACCGAGGGCCCGGACATGTCGAGCCTGTCGAACTTCGCCTACGAAGTTGCACAATACTGCACCTTCCGGGGCCCTAACTGCACACAATGGCGCCAGCGCTACAAGCAGGCCGAGCGGGCGAACAACCAGCGCGCCTTTGCCGAACAGATGGCGCGGGCATGGACGACTCAGGCGCAACCGCGAGCGGGCTTCGGCAATGATCCGCGCCGCGGCGGCGAGACCTTCGGCGCCTGCATCCGCCGTCAGGCCCGCACGCGCGGGGTTACGGCGGGGACGACGCTGCTCGATTTCGACTGCTATTGAGGGGAGGGGCGCAGATGACCTTTACGGCGGGCCTGCCGGGCAAGGCGGGACAGGCGGCGGCGCTGGTGTTGCTGGCGGTGAGCCTCGTGATGCCGGGCGCGGTCTCGGCACAGGGAGCGGGCGCGCGTGCCCCGGCCGATCCGGCAAAGACGGACCGCGCGGTAGCCTGCGCCGCGTCCTTCGTGCTCGGCGCCTCGGTCTGGCCGAAGGAGCGGGATGCCTTTCTTGTCCGCACCCAGCTGGTCGTCGATCAGCATCTTGCCGCCCTGCCCGATCTCGACCGGGCCGAAACCGAACAGAAGGTGCGCGAGGATGCCCAGTCGCTCGCGAACCGGCTGCAATCAGGGGAATTGAGCGGCGACAAGTTCAAGGCCGACGTGCAAGCCTGCGCGCGCGAATATGGCGTGGAGAACCCGTTTGCCGCGCCCTCGCCCGATCGTTCGCCGGAATCGCTCTATGACGAGGGACGGCAACTGATGCAGACGAACAGGGCGGCGGGGCAGCAACTGATCCTGCAGGCGTGCAACGCGGGACATCTCGATGCCTGCGTCGGCTATGCGCAAATCGGCGGCCCGCAGGGCAGAACGGTGGAGGCCGACAAGGCGATCGCCTTCGCCTTGGGAAAGGCCTGCTCCCTCGGCGACGGCCAGAGCTGCTACAGCGTTGCCTACAGGCTCGATCCATCCACGGCGTTCGGCGGGTTCGTCCGCGAACTGCGGTCATCGGCAAACGCGAAAATGTTCTACGAACGGGCCTGCCGCGAGCACAAGCACCAGAGCGCCTGCAAGGCTATCGCGGGCAATTAGCGTGAGGGACGTGTGACGTGCCGCGCGGGCCACTCCAGCCCCGCCTGCGGCCATCGACTCCCCTGTTCGGGGGATGAACAGGGCCTTTCGATTTCGGTATTTCGGGCGCGACAGTTCGATAATGCTATTTTCAGTCTGAGATGGAGGGGGGCATGATGCTTTCGGCCTGGAATATTCCCGCGCGCGGCTATGGCTTGCTGGTCATGATCGCGGTGTTGATTGCCACGGGCCTGACCGGATCTGGCTGGGCTTCGGGCCAGTTGAACGGCGGCTTTCCCGATCCGGCGCGCAAGCATCACCAGCGATCCAACTGCCACGGCGTCTATGATGTGCTGGTGGCACGGACCTTGGCGGGCGGCGCGCTGTCGTCTGCGGAAGCGGATTTTGCCGATGCTTACGAAGCCAATGCCGAAGCGGGCCGCCCTTGCCCGGTGCCGCCCGATGCCCTGATCCTGCAGGCGGCGAACCGCGATATCGTGACCGAGGCGGCGTTCTACCAGCTCACCCGATATGTCCAGCAGAGCGACCCTGCGGCCCATTACGAACTGGCGCTGGCGGCGATGAGCGGGCGGGTGCCCGATGTCCAGCCGAGCCTCGGGCTGGCCACTTTGCAGGAGGCCGCACGGCTGGGCGAACCTTCGGCCAATTTCCTGATGGGCACCTTGCGGATGCAGCCGAGCGGGTTCGGCCCGAAAGACGATGCCAGGGCGATCGCCCATCTTCAGGCTGCCGCCGCGACCGAACATGTCGATGCACTGTTCCTGCTGGGGCTGGTCCATGTCGAAGGCATCGGCACGCGCAAGAACCCGGGCAAGGGGCTGGAATATCTCAAGCAGGCGGCGGAACGCGGCCATGTCCACGCGACCTTTTCGGCTGCCGATCTGGTCAACCGCGGGGCGGGGGTGAAGGCCGATTACGATCTCGCCTACCGGCTGGGGCGCAATCTGGTCGATCAGGGCGAAGTGGTGGGCGCGGTGATTGCCGCCAGCGCGCTGTTGCAGCGCCGCGATGTCAAGAAGCATCAGGACGAAATCCTGCACTGGATGGATCTGGCCGCGCAGCACGGGGATGCGAAGATCAAGGGCGACATGAACCGCCTGCGCCCGCAGGTCGCAAGCATCTTCGACCGGATGAATGCACCGCCCGCCTACCGCCCGCGCGAGATCAAGGTCTGCCCGCGGCGCAAGGTTTGCTATGCCGACCGCTTCACCGGCGCCAACAATTCGTGCCACACCTATGTCGACTACTGGAACGACTGCAATACGACCCCGCGTTAGCGCCGCAGGTCAGAACCCGTAGCGCAGGCCGAGCCACAGGGTGCGCGGCACGCCGAGATCGATCGATCCGCCCTGATTGCGGGTGATAATCGTCTCGTCGGTCAGGTTCTCGCCGCGCAGGATCAGCGACAATTTGCCCGTCAGCGGCGCGGCCAGAAAGGCATCCAGCGTGGTGGCCGGGGCCAGCCGGTCGGTCTCGCGGTCATCCTCGAACTGGGCCGAGACATGGCGCAGCGTCCCGGCCAGCTGCCAGCCCGCCGCCGGTTGCCAGCCCAGCGTCAGCGAAGCGGAAAATTCGGGCACCTGCGGCGGGCGGTTCCCGTCAAGCGCGATGGCCGCGCCATCGCCGCGGATTTCGGCATCGGTGAACGTCAGCGAGCCATCAAGGCTTACCGTGCCGAAGCGCGCGGCGAGCGTGCCCTCGACCCCCCGCGCCTTGATCGCCGGCAGGTTCTGCCGCTGGCGCAGGTTGGGGGCGATGGTGACATTGGCGATGGCGTTTTCAACCTCGTTGTCGAAGGCGGTAAGCGACAGCACCACCGCGTTCACCGGCTGCCAGTTCAGCCCCAGTTCGAACCCTTCGAGCCGTTCGTTGCGCAGATCGGCATTGGCCGCAGTCACCACCGGGAAGACCACGAAGGGGCGGTAGAGCTCGTTCAGGGTCGGCAGGCGCAGCCCGGTATAGGCTGCAGCGCGCAGGTCGAGCCGCCGGGTCGCATAGATCAGCGCGCCCGCGCGCCAGCTCAAGGCCCAGTCGCTGCGGTCGGGCGCGATCACTTCGCTCACCAGCGCGCCTGCGGGCGTGACCGCACGGTAGAAGCCGTCGGAGATGCTGGTGCGGTCGGCGCGCAGGCCGCCATTGATAAGAAGCGGGCCGATCTGCCAGTCATCCTCGACGAACAGACCGAGATTATCGGTGGTGCCGCCCGCCCACCGGTTTTCGGTGATGCGCCCGGTAAAGGCGCTGATCGCGTCTTCCTGCAACTCTCCGTCGGCGCGGCGATAGTCGATGCCGATCCGGATTTCATGGGCCTCGGCAATCGGCGGGCGCAGCTCGAACTTGCCGCCGATCCCGGTCGACGGGGTGCTGCGCTGGTCGAGCACGGGCACGAAGCGGGTCGAACTGATGACGATGTTCGAAAAATCGCGCGCCTGGACATAGGCGAGCGCATCGAACTGCCATTCGCCCCGGCCGACGATCCTGATGCTGGCGTCCTGCCCCTCGCTGGTCGAATCCGCACCGCGAAAGCGCAAGCTGCGCTCGTCGCGGAACAGGTTGACCCGCGCCTGCAACTCGACATCGCCGGCCAGCGGCGCGACCCCGCGCAGGCCCGCCTGCCAGCTGTCGAAACCGGCGCGCGCGGTGGCGGGATCGCGCTGATCGGCGGGGGTCGTGAAAAACCCCTGTCCGCGGTCCCAGCGGCCGCTGGCGACGACGAAGCCGCTGCCCAGACGCCGGGTCAGCACGCCGCTCGCCTCGGTCTCGGCGCGGGTGTTGATCGCCGCGCTGCCGAGCAGCGGCCCGGTCGCGCCCGGATCGGCGCTTTCCAGCTCGATCGTGCCGGCCAGCGCGCCCGCCCCGAACGGCCCGGATCCGCCGCCGCGCGTCACCCGGATCTGCCCCAGCGTTTCGGGCGCAATCGCACTCAGCGGGATATAGCCGAAAAAGGGGTCGGCCACCGGCACCCCGTCAAGCAGCACCAGCGCGCGGCTGGTCGCATTGCCGCCCAGCGCACGCAGCGTGACCCCTTGCGCGCTCGGGTTGGCCGCCCGGCTGTCCGACCGCCGGAACTGCTGAAAGCCTGCGACATTGCGCAGCACGTCCTCGATCCGGCCCGAGGGGCTGGCAATGATCGTCTCGCGTTCAAGCGTGGTGGTGGCGTAGATGCCGGTCGACAGCGCCGGGTCGAGCCCGCGCCCGGTGACGATGATTTCAGGCCGCGGCTCTGCGGGCGCATCGGTATCGTCCTGCGCCGCCAGCGGTGCGCAGGGCAGCAGGGCAAGGACACAGGCCGACAGGCGCAAAATCGATTTCATTCAGGAATTTCCAGATCGTTTGAGACCAGCCGGATCGGCAGGCAACGGTTGCGCGCTTGCCCGCGAAGGCACTGGAACCGGAGCCGCCGCAACGCGGCTCGCATGATCATCCGGTATCACGCAAGGCCTGTATGCGCGCATGATACCCGCCCAAGCCGGGCTGATTGGCGGATGCCCGCTTTCGGCGGAAAGCCGGAAGCAGGCCGGTGGCGGAGACGGAGGGATTCGAACCCTCGGTACCCTGATAGAGTACGGTTCCTTAGCAGGGAACTGGTTTCAGCCACTCACCCACGTCTCCGGGCAACAGCGTTGGCTGCGAGGGGCGCGCTATAATGGCCCTGAACGCCAGCGGCAAGGTGGCATCGGAGAAAAACGGATCCCCGCGTCGCCTTTCTGCAGCGTGGCCGCGCAATTCGGCGCAGGTTCAGGCTTTTCCCCCTAGCCGGGAACGCCTTGTCGCAAATCCGATTCGCTCCGGCGATAGGGGGATTGCGCCGGGCGGTAATTGGGATTCTGTGCCATGCTGCCATACTGCGGCAATCGGCGCGTTCACGGGAAAAGGCTGCCACATGACCAGACTGCATGGACGAATGTTCCCCTGTCAACGTGAGCTGGGTCGGATCGCAGCCGGATTGCTGGCCATTCTGGCGGTGGCCGGCCCTGCCGCGGCGCAGGAAATGGAATCCTTCGACCCCGATCAGGCCTATACGTCGCAGGACACTCCGGCTGGCAGCATCGATGGCGATCTGATGGCGCCGGAAGGGCAACCGGCACCAGCCCCGCCAACGCCAACGCCAATGCCGCCGCTGCCGGACAGTCCCGCCTTCGAAGACAGTTTTGGCGATTATGCCACCGCACCGGCTGCCCCCGCCCCGATCGATCCCGCCCCGATCGATCCCGCCTCGCCGGAAGCTGCCCCTGCGGCCGGCGCGGATAGCGCGACCTACGCCGAAGACGATCTGATCGGCGCGGCCGAGGGCGTGTTCGGGAAGGGCGCGGAAGGCCTTGCGCGGATGATCGAGGACCTGCTCGAAAAGCAGGGCAAGCCCAATGCCTATATCGTCGGGCGCGAGGCGGGCGGAGCCTTCATCGTCGGTGCGCGCTACGGTTCGGGCACGCTGCACCACAAGATCGAAGGCACGCAGCAAGTGTACTGGACCGGCCCGTCGATCGGTTTCGACGCCGGGGCCAATGCCGCCAACACCTTCGTGCTGGTCTACAATCTGTACGACAGCGAGGACCTGTTCAAACGTTTCCCGGCAGGCGAGGGGCAGGCCTATTTCGTCGGCGGGTTGCACGCCAGCTACCTGCGCTGGGGCGATGTGGTGCTGATCCCGATCCGCATGGGCGCAGGCCTGCGGCTGGGGGTCAATGCGGGATACATGAAGTTTTCCAAGAAGCAGCGCTGGCTGCCCTTTTAGAAAATCGGGCGAAACCCGGTTGCGATGCGGCTCTGCGCGCGCCATGGCCGTGGCATGATGCTTGACCGACTCACACCCCAGGCGCCCGATGCGCTGCTCGCCCTCATCCGCCTCTACAGCGAGGATCCGCGCGAGGACAAGATCGACCTCGGGGTCGGGGTCTATCGCACCGATGATGGCGACACGCCGGTCTTCGCCGCGGTCAAGGCCGCAGAACAGCAACTGGTCGATGAACAGGACAGCAAGTCCTATCTCGGCCCCGAAGGCGACACGGGCTTCGTCAATGCGCTGATGCCGCATATTTTCGGCGGCGATCCTACCATGGGCGGACGGATTGCCGGGATGCAGACCCCGGGCGGCACCGGCGCGGTGCGGCTCGCGCTGGCGCTGGCGCAGAAGGCCGGGGTGCACCGCGTGTACATGGGCGTGCCGAGCTGGCCCAATCATGCCCAGATCCTTGCCGATCTGGGGCTGGAGATGGTGCCTTTCGACCACGCCAATCCCGATGGCAGCGCCAATCTCGATGCGGTGCTGGGCGCGATCAATGGCGCGGGCGCCGATGCGGCGGTGATGCTGCACGGTTGTTGCCACAACCCGACCGGGATCGACTACACGCCCGCCGAATGGACCGCGATTGCCGAGGCTTTTGCCGCCAGCGGCACCTTCCCGATCATCGACACTGCCTATCAGGGTCTGGGCCGGGGGCTGGAGGAAGACGCCGCCGGAATGCGCGCTGTGCTCGCCGCCGTTCCCGAAGCTTTCGTCGCCTATAGCTGCGACAAGAATTTCGGCCAGTATCGCGACCGGGTGGGCGCCTTCTACATTCTCGGCCCAGGGCAGGACACGCTCCCGACAGCGTGCAGCAACGCCAATGCGCTGGCCCGCGCGTGCTGGTCGATGCCGCCCGATCACGGCGGCGCGGCGGTGCGGATCATCCTGCGCGATCCCGACATGACCAAGATGTGGCTGGCCGAACTCGACACGATGCGCGCGCGGATGCGAAGCGTGCGCGATGCGCTCGCCGCCCAAGGCAGTGCCGGACGGATCGACCTGACGCCGCTGGGCACCCAGAACGGGCTGTTTGCGATGCTTCCCGTCACCACGGAAGAGGTTGCGCGCCTGCGCGAGGATCACGGCATCTACATGGCCGCGTCGGGCCGCATCAACATCGCCGGGCTGACCATGGCGAACCTGCCCAAATTCATCGCCGCGCTGGCGGACGTGGCGCGCTGACGTCGCACGGATGCTGGATCGGCAGCCCGAGCTTCAAGGTGAGCGGGTGCTGCTGCGGCCTTTGCGCGATAATGATCGGGATGCGCTGTTCGCCGTCGCGTCCGATCCGCTGATCGGGGCGCAGCACCCGGCGCATGATCGCTGGCGCGAACAGGTGTTTCGCACCTTTTTTGACGATGCCCTGGCAAAAGGCGGCGCCGTGGCGGCGATTGACCGGGCCAGCGGTGCGATGATCGGCTCCTCGCGGTTTCAGGGGCTCGAAACGGGCGATGGCGGCTCGGTCGAGATCGGCTGGACCTTTCTGGCGCGCGCCTGTTGGGGCGGAGCCTTCAACCACGACATGAAACGGCTGATGCTCGCCCACGCGCTCGCCAGCGTGGCGGAATGCCGGTTTCTGGTAGGCGCGGGTAACACGCGCTCGCGCCGCGCACTGGAACGGATCGGCGCGCGGCTGACAGGCCGCATCGAAGAACGCGCAATGGCGGGCGGAACGGTGGTCCCGCATCTCACCTATGTGATCACGCGGGACGATTTTGCGAAGGGGCCATTGAACCATGGCGCCTTGGCGGGCGGCCCTTCATCGAAAAGCGCCTGATCTGCTGTTCGCCGCCTTTGCCGGTGCGCGCGTTTCAGCGCCGCTGGCGGAAGAACGCCCTGAGCAACTCTGCCGCCTCGTCCTCGCCGATGCCGGGATAGATCTCGGGCCGGTGCAGGCATTGCGGCTGGTCGAACACCCGCGCGCCATGTTCGACCGCGCCGCCCTTGGGATCGCTCGCGGCATAGTAAAGCCGTGCGATCCGGGCATGGGCGATTGCGCCCGCACACATCGCGCAGGGCTCCAGCGTCACCCATAGTTCGCAGTCGGTCAGGCGTTCGTCGCCCAGCGTTCTGGCCGCGGCGCGAATCGCCATGATTTCGGCGTGGGCGGTGGGATCGTGATCGGTGCGGGGGGTGTTATGCGCCTCGGCGATCACCACGCCGCCCTTGACCACCACCGCGCCGATCGGCACTTCGCCCGCCGCGCCGCCTGTGCGGGCCAGCGCCAGCGCGCGTTGCATGGGCGGGGGGGTCGGCCACTTGGGGGTCGGGCGGGTCATCGCCTTCCGGGCTAGCCGGGGCAGCGGGCCTGCGCAACTTGCTTGACGATTCGGGTCCGCCCCGTTATGCGCGCCGCTTTCCCGGATTAGACCCGAACTTTACGAGAAGAGACACACCATGTCGCGCATCTGCGAACTGACCGGCAAGGGCCGCCAGGTTGGCCACAATGTGAGCCACGCCAACAACAAGACCAAGCGCGTGTTTCTGCCCAATCTGCAGAACGTGACACTGATGAGCGAAAAGCTCGATCGCAGCTTCAAGTTCCGCGTGTCGACCCATGGTCTGCGTTCGGTCGAACACAATGGCGGGCTGGACAACTGGCTGCTCAAGACCAGCGACGAGAAGCTTTCGGCCAATGCGCTGAAGGTGAAGCGCGAACTGGTGAAGTCGCAAGCCGCGGCCTGATTTTCGCTGTCCTTCGGGACGCAGGCGAATCGATTGAGCGCTCGGGCTGGCCTGAGCGCTTTTTCGTTATGGGCGGGCGGTCTGAAGCGCCCAATCGAAACGCACCAGCAGGCTGCGCTGGAACACTGAGAAATTGTCGTCGGCGATCACCCACACCGCACCGCGCGCCGGATCATCCGCTGCGGGCACAAAGGCAATGCCTTCGAAATTGTCGCCGAACACCGCGCCTGACATACGCTGGATGATTTCGCCTTGCCATGCCTCCCCCTCGCGGATGGCGCGCGGATCGGCCACCGCAATCGCGGTATCGAAACGCGCCGGAATGGCATATTCGACCCGCCGCAGCAGGATCAGCACCCGGCCATCGGGCAATTGCGTCGCATCGACCGGATCGTAATCGGGCGGCGCGGCGAAGCGGAAGGCGAGCGGGATCACCGGGACGACCGGATCGCCGGGGAACAACAGCCCTTGGTGCGATGTCGCCCCGCGCTGCCGCCCTTCGGCCAGCATCAGGAACCGCCCGTCGGCAAGGCGCTCCATCGTTTCCGGCCCGCTATTGGCGCTCCAGCGCGCCATTTCGGGTGGGCGGCGCGTCGCAGGCGTGCCATCCGGATCGCGGCGCATGACGAGGTTGAAGTTTTCGAACGCGGCCCACAACGTACCCCTGTCCGGATCGCGGGCGAGCGCTTCGAGATCGACCACCTCCCCGCGCCCGCTGGTGCGCACCCCGACGAATCGGAAAGTGCCGGGCACGGCCCGGGGCGCGGCACCGGCAAGGTCGAGATCGAGCAGCCAGCCCCGGTCGGTTCCGGCAATCAGTCCGTTCGCGCCGTCCGCAACCAGCGCGGAAAAGCCGCCAAACCAGCCATGCGATGATTTGAGTTCCCACGCGCCGATAAGGTCAAGCGCGCCTGTCACGCCCTCACGCTCGTCAACCGGGGTGACCATGACCACCGCGACATCGCTGCGGGTGCCCGAGTTGGTGCGAACCAGAGTGCCGGGCGCCAGACCGACGACCACGAAAACAAGAAGCAGCAGGCGAAGCATCCGCGCGCGGCCATCGGCCCTCGGGCGAGGGCAGTCAACCGTGATTGCGGCAGCGATCAGACTGAATCGAGACCGAGCAGGCGGCGGGTCGCGATCTCGCACGAGGCATAGGCCTCCTGCCGCTCGGCGCTCCAGTAACGCAGATCGGGAAGCGCGATCGGCATGCCCGTCACCGCGCACAACACATGGTTGCCCGGGCGCAGCACGCGGAAGCTCGAAGGGCCGTAATACAGCTTGGCGGTCTTGTCGGCGGAGGACATCAGCATGCCATTCCCGATAGCACCGCGAAGCTATCCGAACAAATCATCTTGTGCAGGCCCGCGGCCCGGGCGCTTTGGTGCAGGCCGGGGTTTGGGTGTGGGGGCAAGGCCGCCTGACGGAACAACATCAAGCGTGCCGTCGCGCCATTGCAGCACCAGCGCGGTTTCGCAGGCCGCCTCGACGCGGGTGGTGAGCGCCTTGCCCTGCGGATCGCGGATGATGGCATAGCCGCGTTCGAGCGGCTTTTCGGGGTGAAGCTGGCTCATCACCCGTGTGAGCGCTCCCAGCCGGTCTGCGCGCTCACGCAATGGCCGGTCGACCAGTTCCCGCACAAGCCGCGTGCGCGCGAGACGTTCGGCGGCAGTTTGCGCCGGGCGCAGGATCAGATTGGGGTTGAGCCCGGTGCGGTCCAATCTCCGCCGGGCTTCGGCAAGGCTGCGCGACAGAAGGCTGGGCGAGAGCCGCGCTGCCGCACCGGCCAGCCGCTCGCGCCCCTTGGCCGAACGCTCTCCCAACCCCCGCCGCAAACGTTCCGACAGATCATCAAGCCGCTGGGCCTGGGGTTGCAACAGGTTCTCGGGCCGCGGAATCATCCGCGCCCGCGCCGCCAGCCGTTCCCGTCCCAGTTCGACCGGGCGATAGACCGCGCGGCGCTGGCGCGCGCCGAAATCGGCCAGTGTCAGCGCCAGATCGGCGCGCACCGGCACCGCCATCTCGGCGGCAGCCGTCGGCGTGGGCGCGCGGCGATCGGCGGCGAAATCGGCCAGCGTGGTGTCGGTTTCATGCCCCACGGCGCTGATCACCGGGATCGAACATTCGGCAATGGCGCGCACCACCGCTTCCTCGTTGAAGCTCCACAAGTCCTCGATCGACCCGCCCCCGCGTGCCACGATCACCACATCTGGGCGCGGCACCGGTCCGCCGGGTTGCAGCGCGGAGAATCCCCGCACCGCCGCCGCCACTTGGTCTGCTGCGCCCTGCCCCTGCACCAGCACCGGCCAGACCAGCACATGGCTGGGAAAGCGATCCGCCAGCCGGTGGAGAATATCGCGAATCACCGCGCCGGTGGGCGACGTCACGACCCCGATCACCTGCGGCAGAAACGGCAGACGGCGCTTGCGCTCGGCTGCGAACAGCCCTTCTGCCGCCAGACGGGCTCGGGTCTTTTCCAGCAGCGCCAGCAGCGCGCCCTCGCCCGCCAGTTCAAGGCTGTCGATCACGATCTGGTATTTCGACCGGCCCGGATAGGTGGTCAGCTTGCCGGTGGCGATCACCTCCAGCCCATCCTCGGCGCGGAAGTTCAGGCGCCCGGCGTTGCCCTTCCACATCACCCCGTCGATCACCGCGCCTTCATCCTTCAGCGCGCAGTAGAAATGCCCCGACGCCGCCCGCTTGACCCCCGACAATTCGCCGCGCAGGCGCACGTAGCCGAAGCGATCCTCGACCGTGCGTTTCAGCAGCGCGGATATTTCGCTAATGGTCAGCGGCTGAGCATTGTCCCCCTGCGGCGTGCGCGCTACCAGCCCGGCATTGTCATCGTGTATCGGCGGAGGGGCCATGAATATCCTGCTTCTGGGTTCGGGAGGCCGCGAACATGCGCTGGCGTGGAAGCTGGCGCAATCCCCGGCAGCCACGAAACTCTACGCCGCCCCCGGAAATCCCGGCATTGCCGAGGAGGCCGAATTGGTCGCGCTCGATGTGACCGATCACGCAGCGGTAATCGGCTTCTGTGCCGACAAGAGCATCGGGCTTGTCGTGATCGGCCCTGAAGCGCCGCTAGTGGATGGGTTGTCGGATTCGCTACGCGCGGCGGGCGTGCCGGTGTTCGGCCCCTCGCAGGCCGCGGCGCAACTGGAAGGGTCCAAGGGCTTCACCAAGGACCTGTGCGCCCGCGCAGGGATCCCCACCGCAGGCTATGTCCGCACCGCATCGCTGGACGACGCCCGCGCCGCGCTCACCCGGTTCGATCCGCCCTATGTGCTCAAGGCCGATGGGCTGGCGGCGGGCAAGGGCGTGGTGATCGCCGACACCATCGAAGCAGCCGAGATCGCGCTGGCCGACATGTTCGGCGGGCAGTTCGGGAGCGCAGGGGCCGAGGTGGTGATCGAGGAATTCATGGCTGGCGAGGAAGCCAGCTTCTTCGCGCTGACCGATGGCACCGCAATCCTTCCCTTCAGCTCGGCGCAGGATCACAAGCGCGTGGGTGACGGCGATGTGGGGCCGAACACCGGCGGCATGGGCGCCTATTCCCCCGCACCGGTGCTGACGCCCGAATTGCAGGGGCGGGTGCTGCGCGAAATCATCGAGCCGACCGTGCGGACCATGCGCGAGGACGGCAATCCCTATTCGGGCGTGCTCTATGCCGGGCTGATGCTCACCGACGAGGGCCCCAAGCTGATCGAATACAACGCCCGCTTCGGCGATCCCGAATGCCAGGTGCTGATGATGCGGCTCGAGATCGATCTGGTCGCTATCATGCTCGCCTGCGCCAGGGGAGAGTTGGCGGGGGTGGAGGCCGCGTTCCGTGCCGACACCGCGCTCACCGTGGTGATGGCGGCCAAGGGCTATCCCGGCACGCCGGAAAAGGGCGGCGCGATTGGGCTGAACGATGCGGAAAGCGGCGGCGCCAAGGTCTTCCACGCCAGCACCGCACTGAAGGACGGCGCGCTGGTGGCGAACGGCGGGCGCGTGCTCAATGTCACCGCGATCGGCCGCACCGTCACCGAAGCGCAGCGCCTCGCCTATGAAGCGGTCGACACAATCGACTTCGAAACCGGCTTCTGCCGCCGCGACATCGGCTGGCGCGAGGTGGCGCGCGAGGCTTGAGGCGAGCGCTCCTGAGGCGCGCACTCGCACGGACGCACCCCCAACCCCTCCCGCAAGCGGGAGGGGAGCGAGACTTGGCGGGCCGCAGGCTCGTTTAGTCGCAGCGGGGTGGGCATGGCGCGGCGTCCAAAAGCCCGCCACTTCCATCCACAAGCGGCGGTCTCACTCGATCCCGAAAGCGGTAGGGCGGCTTTTCCCCACTTCTGAACAATTCCTGCCATTCGGCTATCGACTCCATTGTCGCCGGTCGGCCGAATGAATCGTCCGGGCAAGGCATGTAGAAAATATTTGACATTACGAAGGATGATGCCATCTATGTAGAAGATATTTTACATAGGAGGGATTGATGGCATTTCGCGAACGCTCTGCATGGGTGATGGGCTGCACGCTTATCCTTGTCGGTGGGTTTTATCTCAAGCTGGTGATCGGTGATGGCGTTCCACCGTCATTCGCCGCAGTTCCCTTCGTACTTGGCGCTGTGGTTTTGTCGATAGCAGCCCAAATTGTGCTTGCGGTGGCGTCGCCTCGCGAAGCGTCCAGCCCCGTCGACGAGCGCGAACGGGTAGTGATCGAAAAAGCAGCACATTTCTCGTCGTATGTCTTGGCAACCGGTGTCGTTGTAGGCCTTGGCATGTTTATGCTCTCGCAAGACGGAATGAAGCTATTTCACATCGTGCTGACATCACTTATTCTCGGACAGCTGGCTGAATATGGCGCTCAGATTTTCCTGCTTCGTTCAAGGGTCTGACCAGTGGGAAAGGCACCTCCAATCACCAACCGGGTCCGTGAACTCCGCGAGGCTCATGGCCAAATGAGCCAAGCGGCCCTTGGTGAAGCGGTCGGCGTCACTCGACATACAATCATTGCTATCGAGCAAGCTCGCTATTCCCCCAGCCTCGAAACCAGCTTCCGCATTGCAAGGGTGTTCAAGGTCGGACTGGAAGACGTCTTTGGTTGGGAGGGCGACTAAACACCTACTTGCGTGCAGGGTAGCGCCTCATTCAATGTCCACTTCCCACCCATCATCGGCCATGAGTGGCGGCCCTGGGCGATCCTAAAAGCCGCCCTTTTGCGTGAGCGCGCCTGAGCCACCAACGACAGCAATCAAGCTGAATCTGAAGCGTAAGGGCGATGTGGCCGGTTCGGCGCCCGTTCTTTCTTCTGGCCAATCAAGGCCATGGAGAAAGATGATGACCTACTCTCACCTCGACCCGGCGATGCAGAATCGAGTCTCGTGGAATGCCGGCAGAACCGTCGGTACCAAGCGGCCGCTCACTCAGAAGCAGATTTGGGCGATCCGGTTCTTCCTTGATCGAGAGGAGCGGCTCCGAGACCGCGCCCTGTTCGACCTGGCGATCGACAGCAAGCTGCGGGGCTGCGATTTGGTGAAGCTCAAGATCGGCGACCTCGTGGCCGGATCTGAAGTGCGCGACCGCGCGATGATCATCCAGCGGAAGACCGGGCGACCCGTGCAATTTGAAATCACCGCGGACGCCCGCACGAGTCTGGCAACATGGCTTCTGCGGCGGGGCGGCACCATCGATGATTTCGTGTTCCCAAGCAGGATCCTTTCCGGCCAACCGATGAGCACGCGGCAGTATGCTCGCCTCGTCGATGAGTGGGTCACCGCGGTCGGGTTGCGGCGGGAAGACTACGGCACCCATTCCATGCGGCGCACCAAGGCGGCCATGATCTACCGGACGACCGGGAATCTGCGTGCGGTGCAAATCCTGCTGGGCCATTCGAAGATCGAGAATACCGTCCGGTATCTCGGGGTCGACGTGGAAGATGCTCTTGTCCTAGCGGAGCGCATCGAGATCTGACAACATTTGCGGCCGTCGGGCGAGCTCCGATGGCCGCTTTTGTCGAAGTCCGAAGATGACCGAACCGGCAACAAGTGGGTGGGAAGCGGAATGGCTGTTTCTGGAGGGGGTTCGACGAAAGTTGAACATTTAGAATGGACGGTACCAGAGCCCGCCCGATGGTCCCCTAGTAATCCTCATAGTCTCCAATCTCGCTCCGCAATGCTGCCTCCTGCGCTGCTCGAAGTTCCTCCAGAGGCACCTGAATCGGCTTGAAATCGAGGTGATACATCGGCACCTGCCACTGATTGTATAGGTATCGCAGCTGGCTCTCTTCTGCAGTTTGCGAAATCGCACCCGCCGCGTGCAGTCGTTCCAGCATCTGCCGCGTCAGGTTGCGAGGAAGCATGTAGCACTCAGTCTCCCCCAGGAAATCCACGGCACCCCAAACCTGAGAGACGACGTCCAGCCCTTTCCGGCTGAAGGCACCCAAGTCGCTCAGAGCCTTCGCCACATACCAGATTGACGTGCGTCGGCCCCCGAACCTCGCTTGCGCCCAGTCCGACGGTTCGCTCCACATTGGCTCGCCATCTTCATGGGTGACAATGTCAGCATAGAGCCGGTTTTCACGAGCAAACAGCGTCGAGTTTGGCATGATGAATTCGCCGGCAAAGCCTCCAATGTCGTGCGAGCGCCGACTGTTGTCGAGATACTCTTGGAGCTGCCTCACTGTCATCGGCTCCCAGCCTTGGGCCTCGGCGTAGAGCAGACGCGGTAGATGTTCGTAGAACCACTTGAACATCTGACCGACCAGCCTGCCTCGGAGCTTCGGAGGGCAACGCACGATGTCCATAAGGATCAAAATCTTCGATAACTCCTCGGTCGCTTGCCCGATGAGGATTGCTGCTGCCCTCGAATGATCGTCGAGTGCCTCAGCCGCCGTCAAAAGTTCGTCAGCACTCTTAAGTAGGATTGGCAGCCCTTCAGCGATGATATCCAGTTGCCGCGCATGCGATAGCTGGGCGAGCACTCGGCCTCGCTTCATGCCGATGTCTTGCGATTTCAGTGCCTCAGCCATGTAGCGCCCCAGCAGGTTTTTGCGTGCCCCGTCATGCCGCTGCGCGACCTCGAGGTAGAGACGAACTGAATGGCTGCTTTCAAGGTTCGATACAACGTGCTGGGATGGCAACTATGGGGTCGAAACCCGAACGGCAGGAATTTTTCAGAAGCGGGGAAAAGCCGCCATGCGGCTCTCGGGATCGCGCGTCGGCCCGGCTCATCGAGGCTCGTGGGTGGATTGGCGAACGGCGGCTGTACGCGGACAACGCGAATGTGATCGCTAGCTCGCGGTTGGGCCGACAAGCGCTATCCACTCAGCCTGTGTCTGCGGTTGTTCGGCAAGCGCAGGCACACCGTCGGGCAGCATAACCCATTTTTGCTTGCTGCCGACCCACAGGTGAGCCGCCGGTACGATCTCGGCGCTTCGATGGAGCGTCCCGCAGCGCAGTGACGCGAAGCCGGGGCGCTTGTCACTTTCGGCGAAAATGCGCACCTTGCATTTGGTACACCCCCAGATGGTAGACGTGGCCCCGCTGGGTTGTTCATATGATCCGCTGTCCAGCTCGCCCTGGATTTCGAGGTCCTGCCTTGCGAACAACATGTGCTCGCTGAATGCAGCGCCGGTGCGCGTCTGGCAGTCTGTGCAATGGCAGGCATAGGGCCGGAACCGGAACCCCTCGCGCAAGCTGTAGCGGACCGCTCCGCACAAACATCCACCCGTTAGGTCGCCCTTCATCCGATCATTCCTTCGCATCTCGTTGGGTCAGCCCGGGGCATCATTATGGCTGTTCAGTGACGATGGCGTCTCACCCAGGCTGGTCGCAACCCTATATCGGAAGCCAATTGAACCTCTTTCGAAGCTGGTCGCTGGCTCCTTCCCGGAACCATTCACCATGCGAGATGACGACCTGGCGCGGCTCCCAAGCCAGCATCGCCCTAACAGCTTGGGCACCTTCGCCCCGTTGTCGCATGCCGAGCCGATACAATAGCGGAGTTCGCCACTCGGGAAAGGCAACGCCTTCGATCCGCGCAATGAGGCGACCCATAGGCGATTGGTTCTCCAGACGGAGGTTTACAATCAGGTCGTTCAGGATCGCCGTGCTTGATGCCCGGTGGAAGAACACGTGCTCATCGAAAGCACGGCTGCCGGTAAAGATGACCCGCTCGATATCCGCTCGCCACGGATCGCTTTCAGGGTCAGCCAGCACGCCAGAAAACTCGATGTCGGGGCGCTTCTCGGCCAAGCCTTGCGGCCCGATGACCTGGGCATCTGGGTAGTGCTCCTGCCACTCCTTCAGGAACAGGTGATGATAGAGGTTGGGTGCGATCAGATATCGGACCGGTCCAATCCCATCGATCTGCTCCGCCAAAGCGCGGCTGAGTTGCACGGGGGAGTGGACCCAAACCGTTCCGTCAGTCAGGCGGATGATGGTTGAGCGGGTTCCAAGCCGTAGCCCCAAGAAGCGGATCTCGCCGCCATCGACGATCCAGATGTCTTTTCCGATGGGTTCAAGTTGCATCATTGGGGCTCGGCCCTGGGTGAATGCGTGGCTCTGTCAGGCCAAAGGAAGCCGATCGATCCCAGCACAAAGCCGAGGAATGCCGCCTGCAGGGGCAGCGCGACCGCGAAGCCCTCGATCCCGAGCACGAAGAAGGCGTAGCTGTTGGCGACGACGTCACACACCATGATGGCCGCTGCCAGCACCAACCCTGCGCGGCGCTTGCCCAGCAGCAGCAGCCCGGCGGCGACTGGGTCCAGCACCACCAGCGACGACCAGAACGCCTCGAGCAGGGGCGGACCCCAGCTGTAAGGCCTCAGGCCGAGCGCCCAGAAATCCAGCGCATGGCTGATGGTGCCGATGGTGAAGCAGGCGACATAAACGCCAAGGGCGATCCGCTGCGCCATCGTTCACTCCGGCAGCGGTGCCGGACGCGCCGGCATGCCGGATGCCCCCATCGTGCGCCACAGCAGCCCGATTGCCACGACAAGCAGCGCCAGTGAGACGAGGTAGGGCGCGCCGGGAAAGAACAGCCCAGTGTCGTCGGCGAAGTGGCCGAAGATCTGCGTCATCATCACCGGGCCGATGATCGAGGTGAGGCTGACCGTGCTGGCAATTGCGCCCTGCAGTTCGCCCTGCGCGTCTTCGCTCACCCGCACCGTCATCAGGCTTTGCATCGCAGGGAACGTCATGCCGGTCAGCGCGCCGACGATGATCGCGGCGATCACCATCGGGGTACCGGTGGCAAAGGCCAGCAGCAGGTAGGAGGGGATGCCCAGCATCAGGCTGTAGCGGGCCGTGTTGGCCGCGCCGAAGCGGGCGATGCTCTTGCCCGTCAGCACTGCCTGCGCCACGCCCATTAGCACGCCGTAGAACGACACAGTCAGCCCGCTGATGGTCGGCGTCCAGCCAAATTCCAGCTCGCCCCAATAGGCCCAGATCGACATCTGCGCCTGCGCGGCCAGCTGCATGAAGAACGCCACCCCGAGGCAGGACAGCACGAACGGCGTGCGGGCCATCTGGATCAGCGAGCCAAGCGGATTGGCGCGGGTGAGATCAAAAGCGCGGCGACGATCAGGCGGGAGGGTCTCGCGCAGGAACACGAGCCCACCGATCACGCCAAGGCCAGCAAGGCTCGCTGCGATGATGAAGGGCGCGCGCGTGCCAATTTCACCCGCGATCCCGCCCAGCGCCGGGCCGAGCACAAAGCCCGCAGCGCCCGCGCCGCCGAGCATCCCGAAGGCCGCCCCGCGCCGCTCTGCCGGAATGCAATCAGCGATGCAGGAATTGGCTGCGGCCCAGCTCGCTCCCATGATCCCAGATATCAAACGCCCCGCTACCAGCCACGCCAGCGTCGGCGCCCAGGCCATCACCGCGTAATCCACCGCCAGCAGGAACAGCGTCGTCAGCAGCACCGGCCGCCGCCCGAAGCGATCACTCAGCCCGCCGATGAAGGGCGCGCACAGGAACTGCATCCCGGCATAGGCAAAGGTCAGCAATCCGCCGATCTCGGCAGAGCGATCGAGGCTGGTCTGCGCGATCTCCCCGATCAGCCGCGGCATGACGGGCAGGATCAGCCCGATGCCCAGCATATCGACAAAGACGATGAACGCGACCGCCGCCAGAATGTGCGAGCTTTTCCCCCTCATATTCAGAACATTGCACCGGCTCGGGCGATTGTCACGCGGCGAGTTGGGCGACACGCAGCGCAGCGCAACGGAGCCACCTGCTGGTCGCCTACAGAACTATTCGCTTGCCCATGCTGACGCGCTCCTCGACCTCGTATCCGTGGCGTCGATAGAATGCTGCCACGGCTTCATTCCCCGCGCGGATCTGCAGGTTGATCTTGGCGCAGCCCATTCCATGCAAGCGTTGCTCAGCCTCGCCCAGCAAGAGCGTCCCGATGCCTTCGCGCTGGCGGTCCGGCCTGACGGCGACAGCATAGAGCCAGCCTCTGTGCCCGTCATAGCCCGCCATCGCCGTGCCAATCACCGCGCCTTCGTCATGTGCTACCAGTAGAAGCTCTGGCTGAACCGCCAGTTTCTGCGGAATGGCGACAGGCGCACGGTTCCACGGCGGATCATGCGGGAAGACCTCTTCCCATAGAGCTGCAACGCCATCGAAGTGCTCATCGCAATAGGGGGCAACGGTGACCATGCGCCGGAATAGGCTTGGTTAGCGGGGTGAGGCAATGGACGTATTGGCGGAAAACTCTGCGCTTGCCTCATAAACTCTACATATGTAGATTGAGGCCATGCCAAGACGCGCCAACATCTCCCGACAAACCCAAACCGCCTTGCTGGCGCTGCTCGAAAGGCCGGATGAATGGCGTTACGGTTACGAGCTGATGGAGCGGACCGGCATCGCTTCAGGCACGCTTTATCCGATGCTGATCCGGCTGTCCGATCAGGGGCACCTTGAGGCGCGCTGGGTTCCGTCGTCACGGGAAGGGCGCCCGCCGCGTCATGCCTATCGGCTGACACCCACCGGGCTGGCGCTGGCGCGCACTGTGCGGTCCGAAGACCTGCCGCGTGTCGATTTCGGGAAGGGACTTGCAGTATGATCGACAAGCCGGACACGCATGGCAGCCGATTGCTCGGGCTGGCCCTGAGGATCGCTCCTCCTGAGCGCCATGAGTGGTTCGCCGCGATGGCCGCTGAATACGAACACGTCCCGACATCGGCGCAGGGGCGGTTTGCCCTCGGGTGTCTGCTTGCCGCTGGCAGGGAACGGGCGATCTCGCCGCAATTCGTCAACGCAGTCGCCCGCGGTCTGTTGATCGGGGGAGCGATGTTCTGGGCCGGGCTGAACATCCGCTTTGCCGGGCGCATGTCTGCAAATGAGGCGCTGGTGCCGGAAGTTTTGGGATACGCCACGGCGCTCACCTTCACCATCGGCGCAATGGCGACGGCGCGCTATGGCTACCGTGCGACGATCGCTCTGGCCGCGCCGTTGATGGCCGTGCTCGCGCTGGTGGCGATCTTCCTTCGCCATGGAAGCGCTCAAGCGCCTCTGTCGAACCTCACCATCGCGCTGGTGGTGGAGGATCTCGTCGTTCTTGCCCTGGCAGTAGCGATTGCCGCTTTCGCTTCCCGTCAAACGCGCATGAGGCAGGGGCACCCTTGATGCGCCTGCAAGCCTTAAGCACTGCGCTTGCCATCCTGGCCGGACTGCTTGGAACCGTCCATCTCGCGCTGACGCCGCTGGCCTATGCCAGCTGGACCATCGATGCCCTGTGGTTTGTGGGCACGGGCATGGCGATGGTCATCGCCGCCGCCGCTAACGCCATTGCCAGCAAGACACCGGGGCTTGGCGTCCGCATGTCTTTGGCCGCCATCAACATCGCAATGAGCGGCTTCTTTGCCGCGGCATGGCTGGTTCTGCCCGGGCCGCAGGTCATCATCGGCGGGCTTCTGTTCCTGAGCCTCGCGCTGTGCGCCATCCCAAACAGGATGAATTTTCCAAAAGCCACTTAAATCTGAAATGCCGCTCATGCATCGGGGTTCGCTAATCAGCGCCAATGAAAACACAAAACGTACAGGCGGTTTGAGTATAGTGACCGGCATTTTACATAATCTTTATTATCAATCTGAGATTCTTGATTGCTGAAAGCAATCGTTTACGCCGATTTTTTATTTGCTTCACTCAGAAGTTCTATCGTCACTTCTTCGAAAATTTCGTAGTCACCGTCGGTTTCCGACCATACTGTGCGGACATTGAATTTTGCTCCGGGCGTGACGAGATGCATCATGGCATCAGTGAGCACGATCACCATGCGATCTGTTTCGCCGGAGAGTTGATGTCCAATGTCGTGCCCGGGCATCCAGTGTCCCAGTTGCGCCTCATCCGTCGTCAAGAAAACTCGGTGCGCTTTCTTCTTTCCGGCGATGGTGCCTGATGCGTGCTGGCCGAAAAAGACCCCTCCTTCGTACACCCGGGTTGCCACCCATCTCCGCTCGATGTTCAGGATGAAACTCTGGATGCATGACTTGTCATCATCATAGTCATCGTCTTCCTCTTCTGAGAAGGGCTGCTCTACGATTTGTTGATGCAGGCCGGTTGTCGCGCCGGGCGGTACCCCGGCTGCTATGTCGTCCCCATTCGCAAAGACCCTGCGAAATCTTTCAAAGTTCGAACTGAAGAAGTTCATCGGTCACGTCCTTCTGTTGTTACTGTGTTGATTGCGAATCTTGTTGTCTGGCCGATTAAATCTCGGTGGTGACGCTCCCCCAGACCATGAACCCGATCAAGCCGAGTCCGATGCAGATCGAACCGACAGCCATTCGCGCGAGAGCTGTCCACCGGCCGGCTTTGGGTCGCTCAATGATCGCATCAGTCCGCGGGCGCCGTGCGCGCATGCCGAAACCTTCCTGAATGACATCAGCGCTGCCGAAGGCGATGAGCGCGCTCGCCACCATAAGGATCGCAGTTCGTATGCCTCCCGGCAGTGCAACCGCGGAGATGATTGCCGCGATGGTGATGAACGAACCGGCGATGCGCACCAGCTCTGCCAGCGGGATCAGACGGTAGAGCCTTAGCGTGCGGCTCGCTCTGAAGCGAATGAGTGGCGCGCCGCACGAGGCACAAACATGAACCATGTGCGGCTCGTTCCATTGACCGACCGATCGCCGGCACTTGGGGCACTGCGCGCTCCCGATTCCGGCCGCCATGTTCACGATGGTGCCCCCGCTTCTTGTGCGACAAGCGCCTTGCGGATCTCCGTGGCCCTCTCTTCTGCGCACAGCCAGTTGCGAAAGCGCGGGTTCCAGATTGCCCGGCCTTTGCAGATAGCCGCGAGCACCTCGGCGGCGGGTGTGCCGGTCTGAGCGAGGAAAGCCACCCGGCCGTCGGGAAGGACGCGTTCGGAGATTCCTTCGATAACGGGAATGAGCGCGCTTGCCTTCACGGCTGACTTCGTGCGCTTTTTTTCGGGCTGTGCGTCTTGCTGACCGGCTTCACTGTTTTCGGCGGGTTCTCTTTCGTCCTCGTGCGCTTGCTCCGGGTGGTCGGCGTGTGTTCCACCTCCCCGAAGCTGAACAATGACCTGACCTTCTGGGGAAAAGGTAGCCGCCTCCGTAATTAGGTCAGCGGATGTTTCGACCTTGGTGGGCTGTTCGGAGACCACAGGTGTGGGAGCAATTTCTGACGATGCCATTTCGGCGACAGAAAATCGCTTCCTCCATGCATAGTCCGGCGGCACGTGCTGCGAAATCAGTTGCGCTCCAACGGTACCGAGCTGCGCTGGGCTGATCGAGGTCAGGAAGCCAGTCGCATCCGCGAAACTCACGTCATCGGTCCACCGCTCATGGAAGTTATCGACCTTAACGATCCTTATTCCGGTTCCAATCCGCGTGCGGTCGATCTTGCATGTCGGCGGGACTATCACCCACCCCTCGACGCGGCGGAAAGCTGCAGAGTGCTGGTGGGCTTCGAGCCAGATTTGAAGCAGCCTCGCTGCCCGATCAGCTTGTGCTACCGGATTGGGTATATCGACAGGCTGGCGCCTATTTGGGTACCAGACAGCCCATTCGTCATGCTCGTTTTTTGAGATGCGTCCGCTGAAGTTTTTCGTTTCCAGTACGGCGACGCGCTTCAGAAAGCGGTGAAGCAAGATATGGTCGAACTGTACATATCCGCCCAGACCATCCGCTATGCGAAGGTCATGGATCACCGCTATCCTCTCCGAGTGGCCATAGATCCGATCGAGAATATGCGCCGTTTCCCGTTCTCCCCGGACACCTTGCTGAAGTGCATAAATTTCGGTCTCGATTGCCGTCCGCTGTTCGGCGGTGATGGGCTCCGTCAAAAGTGCTTCCAGAGCACCTATGTCGTCCGCGCGCCCCTCACTGGCCTTGAGGATCATTCACCCCTCCCTGCGCTTCGGTGGCGGCTTCAACGTGGTTTTGCGGTTCTGCAGCGGGCTGCTGCGGCAGGCGCGCCTGCGCTTCGATGATCAGCTTGCGGAACGCATCGAGCACTGCGATCGAGGTGATCTTGCCGATGTCAGTGGATCCGTAGGTGCCGCCAAGAGCGCCGACACCGAGACCCAACAGCAGTCCTCCCCCGACTACTCCGACGTCCTTCTTGCGCGCAGAACCGGTCGCGACGGCCTCCTGAAGGCCGGTATCGACATCGATGAGCGAGAGGAGCACCTGACTTTCGAGAGTCTTTGTCTTGAGGCCTACGGCGCTTCCAAAAGCGCCCCCAAGACCACCACCGCTCTCGCGACTTTTCGCATCCGAATAGAGCACCTGCGCGCTGATGAGATAGTCAGCTTTGACCATCGCTGACGAGGTCGGGGCTCCGTTCAGTGATCGTTCGCGCTCGAGCGCGCCCATTGCAGCGCCGCGATCGGCCACGCGAAAGCAGTTGGATCGGGCGGCCATGAGCTTGATGAGCGGCAGAGGATCTACCCTCGCCGTCGTGCCGCCTTGCTGGGCCTCGGCCATCCGCAGCAAGGCCGCCATGCCGGGCGAGAGCTCGCCGGCGAGGCCGTCGGTCGGGCTTGGAGCCTTCTCTTCTACTAGGGCCACCACCCCGAGGGGCTGCGCACAACGGGGCAGTTCGGTGTTCTCATCGACACCTGTGCCGCCCTTGCCTGCTGTCTGCGCAAACGCGGGACTGCTGAGGTATGTCAGCGAGGCAAGCGCCGCAGCGGCAATTGATGCTTTACGCATGGCGCGCGCCTTCCTTTCCTTTGTTGCGGTGCGCGTCTTCGTCACATTCCTTACATGCCTCACACGGCGCACAATCGGTGCAGTCGTCGCAGTCTGCCATCGTGCCCGCCTCCTTGCGGGCAAGGTAGCGCGCCTGCTTGTCGGCTGCGCGTGCCGCGGCGTCCGCACCTGCGGTGGCTTGTGCATAGCTCGCCATGCTTGCTGCCACATCGGTGGCTGGTGCAGCTTGTGCCGCTGCGGGGACGCCGATTGCGGCGGCCACGACCGGCAGGCCGATGATCAGATGTCTGTGTGTCATTGTGCTTCCCTTCCCGTGTTACCTGATACCAGTTACCAGTCACCATCCCGTCCTGCGGCCGTCGCGCAGATCGGTCTGCGCACGGCTGTCGCCGAGCGAGGATCGGCGCACCTCGAGCCGGACGCCCTTGCCGCTGGCGCTTGTGCGGATATCGCGCAGGTCGATATCGTTGCGTTTGGCCCAGCGCTCGGCGGCCGCATCGTCGGCGAAATCGCCCATGTCTTCGAAATTCCAGTTGCTCATCGTATCGTCCTTTCTTCAACAGGTTATGGCGCGCGTGCCGGGCTTCTGTGGGTTCATTCGAATGTCTGGAATTCGATCTCTGCGCGCAGGCTGTGCTCCAGCGCGTCTTCGATGAGATTGAGCGTTGTCGGGTTCGCGAGGGCGACGACGATGTCTTCATAGGTTGCATCGTTGCCGTGAACGTCTCGTCCTAGAACCATGATCGACCGGCGGTAGGCGCTCATCGGATGGTCGTTGATGGTCGAGCAGCAGATCGTCCACCAGTTGGGCATGATCCCTAAGGAGTACATTGCTTCTTCGAAGTGCTGTTCGGCTGTCAGGATTGCATATTCGCGGCCGCCGGACCGCAGGTCCAGGTAATCGTGAACGGGTCGCAGCAGATCGATTTGGAATACGTGAAACCAGCACGTGTCTGCGTAGTTGGGGTTGCCAAGCTCCCTCAGTGGTAGGGCGTCTGGTTTGTGGTAATAATCCTGGAAACCGCCAGGTCCTCTGATCCACAGAAAGTCATTATTGAAATCGCTCGCGATGCGCGCAGCCGCCTCTTCGTCCGTCAGCTGGTGCCAGGAAACCGACACAAGGCAGTTGGAATAGTCTTTGTAGGAGCGCCGCGGTTGTACGGTGTGCGCGGTGTCGGGCCGTGGAAGCCTCGCGTCGAGAGAGCTCTTCGGCCGCGTGAACATGGACATCAAACTCATGGCGATTTCCTCGGTAATATGTTCCGGCTCTGCCCTTCTGGGCTGGTACTGGCGGCTGATGCAGCATCCCCGACGTTTCGATGGTACTTTGGTCGCTGGGTACGAAAGTCGCGCGGCAGCTCGAGATCGCGGCCCATCATCATCCGATTACGATCGACGTTATACAGCATTCTCAGGGGCTTGAGAATCGCAATCGGTGGTTTACCGGTTCTACTAGTCACTCAAACCTCCCCTTCTCGATCTCTTCTCGGAGAGACTCCTCCATGAGATCCTCCAGCTGTGCGAACACATTGGGATTGAAGAGCGTGCGGCAGGTCGATCTGGCTCCGGTGTCGTTTCCAGCTTGGTCTTGATTGAGAATGATGATGGTGCGCCGATATGCGCTCATTGGATGATCGTTCGCCGTGGTGCAGGTGATCGTCGAGTTGAAGGGCGGGATGCCGAGTTTCGTCATGGAGTCCTGCAGATTACACTCCGCGTCGAGGGCGTGGTATCTTATGCCGAGTGGCAGCAAGAGATCGAGATAGCCGCTCGTGGGATTGAGGAAGTCAATCCGAAGGGTGGCACAGGTTCCAGATACGCTGTCGGGGCGGCCGTCGCCGAAGAGCCTCTCCAGGCTCAACGAGTCCGTTTCTTCGAAAAGCTCCCAATCATCCTCGGGCCCTGTGATGAACAAAAAATCCGAACAGATGTCTCTGCTGATAAGCGCGCGGGCTTCTTCCGCGTCCAGCAAACCGGTCGATAGGGCGACGAGCCTGTCGGTGTAATTCCTGTAAATCGTCATGAGAGCGCCTCCGTGAGTGCTTGTCGGACCGTGTCGAAGGTATGACGGATCGGACCAAGGCGGATCGTGAGGTAACCTGCCCTCGCGGTCATGCGGTCGCGCTGCCTGTCGGCTGACCGGTCATGTGTGCGGTCGTCGAGCTCAACTATGGCGATGATTTCCCCACTGACCCTGTCCTCAAGGACGAAATCGACCCGTTTCGATGAGAACCGATTCCGCACGCTGGTCGAGCGCGAGCGGTCGAGCCCCCTCGCCGGCCGGAGGATTGCTCCCATTGAAACCTGGGCATGCACCCGGGCATGGGGCACTGCGCGCTCGATCATTGCGCAGACGATGCGCTCCCTCTTCGTCATTAACGGCGCCGCCCGGACCGGTAAGGAGCCGATGCCTCGGGTGGTGGTGGCCAGAATGACCAGAAAGACCGCGAGTGCAGCCAGTGCGAGGAGGCCGATTTCTGTCATAGGGGCTCCGGCCCCATCAGCATCTGTCGTGTCTTGAGATTCCCATCGATCCGACGGTGCAGATCGATCCCGTTGCCGCGCGAGTGCCCGAACTCCATCAGCTCGGCGACGGTCTCGTATTGTGTGTTCGGACCGAAGAACCTGGCGTTGCCGTGCCATTTCTGGCCTTCGATCACGCGCATGCGCCAAATGCCGACCGGGGCCGGGATCGTCACTTCGCTATTGGCCGCGACGAACACCGAAAGTGCATGGCGGTTCGTTTCCGGGTGAACGAGCTGCACGACGGCATTTGAGGCGCTGGTCACCACTTTCAGCCGGCTGCTCACCCTGCTCATAGGCAGATCGTTCGCCACGCTCACGCTGCCCGTCTCAGGGAAGGGAAGCCCAGGCTCTGTGTCGGGCAACCACCCTCCCCGCCGCAGATCACCAAACATCGGAACGGCGGCGGAGACGAGGCAGAGGGCGGGTATCGCCACCTTCGCAAAGCGCAGCACCTGGCTTCTGTCGGCTCTGTTTATCCGGTGCCTGTTCCGCTTTCCGTGCTGTCCTCGCGGATGATTTGGTTTGCGGGCATAGGCGTCGGCAATCTGGTCGTACTGGTCGAAGCTCGTGTCTTTGCCGACCCAGCTGGCGCTGCCCGGCAAGGTGTCGCCGGTCCCCGCTCTTTCGCGCCGCGCTTTGTTGTCGTTCCAGGTCGGTTCGTCTGGCCGGCGTCGGGCCTTTTCAGCGTTCGCTTCGGCAGCCTTGCACTCAGCCTTGTTGAAGCTCCATCTTGAGGGAGGCTTCTTGCCTTGCCGCTCCCAGTACCGGGCCTTCATATAGTCACGATCGTCGATGCCCATCAGACCCGCTCCACCGCCGGCGCGGAGAAGGCATGTTCGACAGGGCCCGCCCTCCTCGCGGCTTTATCCCGTTCCACGCCCCACATCATGCCTGCCAGTAGCGTGATGCCCATGGCGATCATCATCGAGAGCCCGACATCGGCAAGCGGAACATCGACTGCCGTTCCGGGGCTCTCCCGCATCGCCTGCGCTTCGCAGCGCGTCACGCCGAGCGCTCCGACATTGCACCAGTGGACATGATCCCCGTGAATGAGGTGATCGTAATTGACGGAAGGCCGCATGGTCAGATCTCCAGGCTGATGTCTTTTTCGGGGAAGGGCTTGTCTGGCACGCGCGGTTCGACCGCGACGCGAAGCTTGCTGAGGTCCATGCTGTCGGACTTGGCGAGGTCGGCAGGCACTTCGGGATTGAACGTCTTGTCGGTTTTGCCCGGCCCCGCCCCACTGTCCCTTGGTGCATCGATCTCGAGGCGGCCGACCGTCTCGAGCGCGCTGGTCTTGTTGCCCTCGTTGCGCTCGATTGCGCTGATCAGGCGGTCCTTGTTGTCAGTGTGGAGCGTCAGATCGTCGCGTACCCGGGTGACGGTGACGTTGAACAAGCGCTGGTTGGAGAGGTTTGCCTCCGAGCCGCTCATCACTGCGATGGCCTTGTCGGTGGTCACGCCCTGCGCCATGTGCATGTTAAGCGCATAGGCAAGGCCCAGGCGCTCCAGCATGGGATCGCCCTGCTTCAGATGCAGCGTCTGGTCATCGGCAGTCTTCACGCTGATGCCGGTGCTGCTGAGCCCGGTGACCTGCGCCAGCGAGGCATTGTAAAGCCCACGCTCCTTGTCGTTCTGGGTCCAGCGGATCTGGTCGTTCTCGTGCAGCTTCACGTCCGTGCGCTGGGTCAGACCGAGCGCGTCGCGCTTGTCGTTGGGATCGATCTTCTGGGGGTCAAATCGGACTGAGCGGTTTCCCGCCTTCAGTTCAACGCGGCCCTTGGCGTCGACGCCAAGCACCTCATAGTTCCCCCGCCGCAGCCCGATTTCCGAGACCGCCCTTGCGACCTCGAGCGTTTGGCCCGCCTTGTAGGTCTGAGGGTAGCGCAACTCCTCGCGAGTGGTATTGACCCGCTCGAGCACACTGAGCATCACACTTTCCTTGCCAAGGGTTCCGTCGGCACGCAGGCCGTCCTGGATGCGCTGATTGAGTTCGGCGCGGGCGTCGCGGCCGGAGGCGAACACCATCGTCCGGTCGCGCTCATCCTTGGCAAGCCCCAGCCATTGGTCAGCGGCAGATTTGATGTGATCGGGGCTGGCCTTGAGCTTGTCACCCAGCACTTCCAACGCCCCGCGAACCTCGCCGCGGTTTGCGAGCGCTGCGATCGTGCGTAGCTGGTCGGTGCGCTGGCGCAGGTTCTCGTCCATTCGCACCATGGCGATCCCATCGGCTTGCGCCATAGCGAAGGCCTTGCCGGCGTCGATTGATGAGAGCTGCTGGCGGTCGCCGATCATGATCAGCTTTTCGACGCCAAGGGCATTGGCGATGCTGACCAGATGCTTCATCGGTTCGCTGCCGACCATCGAGGCCTCATCGAGCACCAGCACCGTGCCCTTCAGCGCCGCTCGCGCCACGTCGTAACGCTCGCCCTGCCCTGCGAGCGCTGCCTTGGCATAGGCATTCACGAAGGATGACACCGTCTGTGCTTCGATGCCTGCGCCGTCCCTGAGGTCACCGACCATCTTGTTCTGGAAGGCGAGCCCGAGAACCTTATGGCCTTCCTGCTCGGCAACCCGCGCGAGAGCCGCGATCATGGTCGACTTGCCCGCGCCCGCAACCCCTTGCACGGCGACGATGCGGTCGCTGGACGAGAGGCCGAGCACGGCAGCGGCCATCTGTCCCGTGTTGAGCTGCTTGTCGCCGGAGACGGCATTGATCCGCTCGACGGCGGCGTCGGGTGCGACGATTGGAGTTGCAGCACCCCTGCCCTTGTCGATCTGGGCGAGGATCAGGGATTCGGTGGCGAGGGCCTGCGGCGTGGTGACATGGGTGAGCGCGCCGTCGATCCGGGTCGATTGGCCGGGGATGAGTTTTCCGCCCTCCAGCAGCTGGTCGATACGTGCGTCCGCTTTCTCGGCCGTCACTCCCTTGAGACCAAGATCGAGCGCTGTCTTGGTGATCTGAGCGGCCGGGAAGGCGGCTTCGCGCTGCTCGAGGATACGGATGGCCGATGCGACTGCCGCCTGAGTTCGCAACGCGTCAGGAGACAGCCTGAGACGCTCGAGCCCTTGTGAGACGAGTGGGTCCTGGGGCCGGAACACTTCACCGATGGCGCTGGCGATGCTCGATAGAGTTTCGCGGATGCGCTCGGCGGTCGTGGGCAGGTGATCAGTGCCTTTCTCACCGGCGCGCGCCTTTGCATCCTCGATGACCTGTTTGCCGTCGAACCCCATGGCTTCGGCGCGCTCGCGCCAGTCGGCAGCAAGCTTCTCGCGGTCGTCCACATTGAGTTTCGGGTCGCGGCTGTTCTTCGTGATGCTGCGCAGGCTTTCGGTCGACGTGAGGCCGAGCTTTTCGCTGCGGGCGAGGATCTCGGCGCGGCGCTTGCTGAATTCGTCGATTGCTTCTTTGGGGACGCCGTTGATCTCGAACTGCCCGTGCTTGCCGGTCAGCCGGGTCTCGTAGCCGAGCTCAGCCAGCTTCTCACGGAAATTGGCGTGGTAGGCCGCGCCAATAACCGAGTTGTTCTTCCACAGCTGGCCATTGTGCAGCGCCTGCCAGGCGCCGTTCGCCATGCGGGTAAGATTGGCGATGACCACATGGATATGAGCTTGCGGATCCAGCGCGCGGCTCGTGTCGTGTGCGAACATGGCATAGACCAGATTTCCGGTTCGCACCGGTTCGCCGGACTTGGTGCGCTCGTAGGTCCGCCCTTCGGCGAACTTCCCCTCGACCCAGCTCATCGTCTCGCGCACTGCATTCCAGTGCGCTGTGAGGATGCGCTCATCGCCCGACACGAGCGCAAGGATGCTGGCCGATTTGGGCATCGAGAAGGTGAGGTCGATCCCCGATTGCCGGTTCTGCACCTGGCCGATCTTGTCGCCATTGGGCAGCTCGCCATTGAGGATCTTCTCAAAGGCATCCTTGGTGACTTCGCCTGAGAGTCCGAGCAGCTCGGCGCCCTTGCCTTCCCAACCGGTTCTTTCGGTGTTTGCTGCCCCACCGAGACCTGTGTCGCCGCCCTTGCCAGCTCCGCCCTCGCCTGACCCGCCACCGGGGCCGCTGCCATCGGGGCTGCCTGCGCCTCCGCTGCCGCCGTCACCGACATAATAGTCGGCCGGGTGCTTGTCGTCCTTGGCGAAGTATTCCGCTGCGCCTGAGGCCGACTTGACCGATGCGACCGAGAGCATGATCAGTCTCCCAATCCGAAGTCATCATCGATCTGGGGCGCGTCTCTCGAAGCGTCGTGGCCGTGATCTTTCCCCTGCTCTGGGTTTCCGGAGCCCGCCCCTTCCCGCGTCTCACGCAGGATCTGTTCATCGGGCCGATCCCGGTTCTGTTTGCCGAGCGTCTTCTCGGTCAGAGCCTCCTTGGCCCGTTCGCGATTGATTTCAGTCTGATCGGCAGTGATGGCTGTAAGCCGCTTCATGGCGGAGAGACCCACCGCGCGCAGCTGCTCGTCGCTGGTATCACCCGCCTTCACGGGGCCTTCAGTCGGGTTGTCGTTCCCCGGCACGATGGCCTTGGTAACCTCGCTTTGCACGATCATCGCATCGGCAGCCTTTTCCGCTTCCGACCGCTCATCGCCCTTCTCAGCCTTTGCCAGCGTCTCAGTGGTCTCCTTCTCGACCTCCTCCACGTCAACGCGGCCGGTCGGCGGCAAGGATTCAGGCCCACCCTCGCCCCCCCCTTCCGCGCCTTCCGGCCGACTTGTCGGCCGTCTGGGTTCTGGCGGTTTGTAGGGCGATGGTTCCATGCTGGTCACCCTCAGGAAGCCTTGAGCGACCTCAGGGTAGTCTTTCCATTGAAGCTTGATCCGCGCTGCTGGGAACCCATCGGGAAATTTGATGAAGCCATGCATCGAGGGCAGGTTGGTGATGTCGTCAGGGATGACGAGCGGCTCGATCGCCTTGCGCGGGGTCAGCGTCGATGCGTCACGGGTGTTGTTGTACCCATAGCTGTAGGCTTCATCCATCTGCCGGACCTCACGGTTGCCGATGAACTCCGCACAGCGTTCGGCTGACTGGTAGTCGGCCGTGGCCAGGATCAGTTTGGTCCGGGCGAGGCCCGCAAGATTGGTTGCCCCTTTCTCTCCATAAGTCTCTTCCAGCTTGGCAAAGGAATGGATGCCGAGAACGAACGCCCCGCCATAATTGCGTGCGGTCTGAAGACCGTTCCCGATTGCTGGAAGGGCATGCAGTGCATTGACCTCGTCAAACAGGAACCAGGTGCGAAGGTCGCGCGTGCGCGGGAGCGTCATCTGGGCGGTGACCGCCATGTCGGTCCACAGCGTCAGTAGCATCCGGGTGAAGTTCATGTCCGAATAGCTCGACGTGATGAATAGGATCGAGCCGGGCTTGGATGCATTGATCCATGCTTTGATCGAGAAGCTTTCAGGCTTGTCGGGCGATGGATCCGGGATGTAGCGAATGGCGTTGGCGTTGGTGTTGAAGACCGACCTGATCGACTCCGCCATGCGAGCCGCAGTTTCTGCCGTCAAAGGAGCCGCGACCGTGTCCTTGAGCTTCGCATGGATCTGCTTCAGGTTGGCCGTCATCAGATGATGGGCGATGGCGGCGTTCGACATCTCGCCGTCAGCTTTGAGCTTCATGCAGATTTCAACGAACAGCGTGCGTGCCGCGTTCTGCCAGAATGGCTCCTTCTCATCCGGGTGCGACGGGATCAGAGCGGTCGCGGCAGTCAGGAAGTCGGCATAGAGTTCGCAGTCATTGAAGATGGTCCAGGGCACGCAGCGCTGGTCCATCGGGTTGAGGATTGTGTCGGTCTCCGGGTTGTAGAAGGCTTCAACGAAAGCCCCTGTCAGATCGAAGATCACCGCGTTGTGGCCGCGCTCGCGCAGCTGCTTGACCAGCGAGCGCAGTTGAGTGGTTTTGCCCGCCCCGGTCGTGCCGATCAGCATGGTGTGGCTTTGCTCAAGCCGCCATGGGTAGGGAATGCCGGCGATCACGTAAGGTTGATGGATGCCGTGCGCGCGCTTCTCCTCGCGGCTGAGGGCTATCGCCTCATGCGGCTCGATTGGAGGATCGAGGCGCGAACATTCGTACGCAAAGCGGTTTCCATTGTGGGCTTTCACCTCGTGGCTGAGTACCTCGCGTTCGACCAGCATGGCGCCGCGCTCGTGCCGTTCTTCCAGGATCGATTTGCCGCGTTTGCGGGAGACCTCGATAAACAAGATGCTGAGAGGAGCTGCGATAAACACTGCCATAAAGGCTGAGCCAAGGAGGCAGCGAAGCGCCTTGGCAGAGGCAGAGGCTACGTATGGGTCATAGGGCACTGCGCCCATCAGTGTCGGCCGGATCATTCCGTTGGGAAGAGTGAGATGAATGACCTTGCTCGGGTCAAGCAGCATCATTGACCACAGCCCCGAATACATGCGCATGATAACGAGGTGAATCTCAGGCGTGCTGAGTGACAGGCTGACCGTTATCGTGAGAGCCAGGGTGAAGACCAGAAACCAGATTAGCAGCGGGATTTTGATCCCGGCAAACCACATCCAGAACTCGTGCGTCACGAGCTGCGATCCACGAGTGAAATTGCCCGCGTTTCGGGTCACATTCCCGCGCGCGGAGTGGTGCTGGATCGTAGCACCTTTGCCGCTGAACCGGATGTCATTGCGGCGCATGGAATTCCTCCATCCGCTCGTGGGCAATCTGCTCCAGTCCGGGCGCCAGATCGCCGTGCTCGCGATGGACGATCAGATCGACCGCAGCCTGTGTGTATTCCAGAAGAAGAATGAGGCGCCGAACATCAAGAGAGTGACCGGCAAGCGCAAGAGGTACGCCAAGCCGAAGGGCGCTTCGAGCCGCTTCTGATCGGGAGCAGCCGTTCTTTGCAGCGATCTCATCGAGGCGGGAAAGGTCTTCAGCGGAGACCTGAAAGCCGATGAAAGGTGGTTTCGATTTCTGCATTACACATCCACTGAACAGTGGATGGTGGGGGTTCCGAGGGAATCATCATATCGGTTGTCGGGTCGAGATGATAGTGTAAATTCGATATGCCCGAATATATGCATTTAGGTCTATAAATCAGTGGGTTAATGGATTAATTGAGGGATATATTGGGGTATATCGGTATATTGACGTATATGTTGCTGAACTTGCACGATTTTCAGCACGCGGGCTCCGCATTCGGTGTGCATCTCCTAAGGGACTGTGACAGGGCCTTTGTGGCGTCCAGGTACCGATTCCTGTTGTGAGTTTGGAAATCCAGTGGGGGTGCCGCTGCGCGGTATTGAGACACGCAGTTCAATCGGACAGGCGCAGCAAATGCATCCCCCAAAAGCGCCAAGCCTTGGCGCAGGCGCTTTCATCACCGATCGCTCCCCAGCGATCGGGCTCGCCTAATATTGAGATATGGTACCTTGATCGTTCCACCCTATCGGGCGATAGTCGTAAGTGTGAGGCGGAACAGGAGTGAAACATGGCCAGCAAGTTGGAGAAGGAAAGAGCGGCGATCCGGGAAGAGGAGTTCAGGCTTGCGGAGCGCAAAAAGAAGCTCGCGGAACGCGAGGCTGAAGAGCGTGCGGCAGCTATCGGTAAGAGCGTTCTTGGGAAGCTCGATCAGGCGCGTCTCGATGCTCTTCTGGGTCGCATGAAATCGCTTGGCATTGAAGAGGTCGAGAAGCGGCTCTCGGCGTAAACCATACCCCTGATTGGCTGCCGTGGGCTTTTTGCCGTGAAGGCAAATGAAGAGAGGCGCTGACAGCGTCAGCGCCTCTCCCATCCGGCCCGATGGAGGCTAGTACCAGACCAGATGTTGGCTGTCTTCTGACCCCGTCCTGATCATTTGATCAAGCTGCTCGACATAGGTTGCGAGCCCTGAATGGGCGAGGTGTCTTCGAGTTGGTTGGTCGGCGATTATGGTGTCCAGCTCGTCAAGCTAGATTTGTCCGAACGCCTCGCAATCCTTGCCGAGCGCGTCGAGCAGATGGTGAGCGTTGGCGTTGCTCAGATTCATTGACCATGCACCGTCGGGTGTCGAAGAAACCACCATCTTGATGCTTTCAGATTCAGCGTCTCGCCAGAAGCGCACTGTCAGGCCGAGGAATTGGGCTTCTTCGATGACCGCAATAGCTGCTTCCTGATTGCCGAACAGTCTTGCAAGAGTCGCCAAGCTCCATGGACAAACTCGTGCCTCGAACCCGTGGTCGAGGTATCGGAATGCCTCATCATCGAATACGCCGACTATGAACCCGTAGGTCTTGGCGAATGCACGGAACGTGGCGAGTTGCTCGATCGTTACGACAGCAGGTTCCACTGTTGGGGTAGTCTTGCTTCGCAGCTGGAAGGTGATGGTCATCGGCTTGCACTCCTTGATGGAACGCTCAGCCCTTCCCCCTTCCCTCTTGTGCGGTCGCATGGCGACCGCAGACGCGAGCGACGATGATGAAAGTGATGGCCCTGCCGGGTCGCTGTGCAGGGCCATCAAGGTTGGTCTCCGACGAGACCTGGGTTTGTTGCAGCAGCTATTGGGTAGACTGCTGCTCAAGGTGGTTACCTAGCAAGAGGCATGTCTACAAGCGCCCGCGCGCCGACGGTTGCCGCGAGCCCGGCCGACCACGGCCGGTTCGACCTCTGATCACGCGCTGCAGCAGGCGCGGCGGCGATGCCAGCGAGGCACGCATGTGCCGATGCGCTGGCGAGCGGCGCCGCGCCGGGATCGGGCGTCCGGCAGACCGAGCGAAGCCGATGCGGACGCAGGTCCGCAGGGCCAGCAAGGGACTGCCGATGCCCGCACGCCAAGGGTCGCCATGGGCCCGGCCGACCACGGCCGGTTCGAACTCTGATCACGCGCTGCGGCAGGCGCGGCGGCGATGCCAGCAAGGCACGCATGTGCCGATGCGCTGGCGAGCGGCGCCGCGCCGGGATCGGGCGCACGGCAGACCGCGCGAAGCCGATGCGGACGCAGGTCCGCAAGGCCAGCAAGGGACTGCCGGTGCCCGCGCGCCGACGGTCGCCCCAGCCCGGGCCGACGACGGCCCGTCGAGGTGTCGATCACGCGCTGCAGCAGGCGCGGCGGCTATGCCAGCGAGGCACGTATGTGCCGATGCGCTTGCGAGCTGCGCCGCGCCGGGATGTCTGTCGATTTGCGAGCAAAAAAGGGGGCCGAAGCCCCCCTTGTCATTTGACAATCGCGGCGACGTATCCACCGATTGTGCCTGCAATGACACTGAACCCTATGGCGAAAGACAGCATCCATTTGATGGCGCTGACATGGGTTTGAAGGCTTTCGCGAAGACCCTTGATTTCTCCGACGAGGGTAGCATTTGCTTCTGTGACTTTCATGGCGACGTGGCTCTCGAGCTCTTCAACGACCTTTTCGGCACTCTCGCCGGGCACTTTAACAGACCGAAGCGCTTTGAACAATTCTACTTGCATGCCCATATGAACCTCCTGTGCTTGATGGGAGTTCCCGAGGGACGGTGCCTGCCAGCGGGTCAGGGACGTTCCTTCAGGAACGCCGCGCAAGCGGGCGCCGGGGGAGCCGATTTGCGCAGCAAATTGGGGGGACCGCCGATCCTTGACGCGCGCCAGCGGGCAACCGTCAGACTGGGACGACACGAGGCACCCCTCCCCGCCCTAGCGTTCCTCCCCCCTCCCCCTTTCCTCCTCGATCTTCAGATCGAGCATCCCCGACGGGCGACGGGGGTTCAATGCCCCCTGAGCCCGTGTCAGCGCGACATTAAAGGGAGGGAGGCTCCGGCGAATGCCGGAGCCTCCCATGGTGCTCAGTGAGCCTTGCGCGCGTCGCTGGCGAGCTGGTCAGGCCGCTGGTCTTCGATGCGGAGAACGTGGAGCGGCACTCCGGCGTCACGAAGCTTCTGGGCGAAGTTGGCCTGAATGCCTGAGCCCTGGCAGACGATCGCCTCAACTGGCTTCAGAGCGACGATCCGGTCGTTGCGGACGAACCCTGCGCTCCGGCCCTTGCTCGTGTCGAGCTTGAACTCGACCAGTTTGATGCCGCGCGATGCCGCCCAGCAGCGCGCGATGGTGTCGCAGCCCTTGTTCTGAGCGGTGGTGACGAGGATCATGTTCGGGATGCGCTTGGCGATGTTGTCCAGTCGGGCCCAGATGATTGCGTCATCGTGCCATTGTGCTCCGCCCGAGAATGCGACGACCGGGCCTTCAGGGGCGTATTGCTCGCGGCGGCGCTGTGCGCGTCCGGCGAGATAATCGCGCGCATCGACCACCGAGGCGGTGAGCTTGCTCGAGACCTTGCTGCCCCTGACTGTCGAGAACGGCCGGCCGGTTTCGACGCGGTAGACTTCGGCGGCGTGATCGCGCATGCATTCGAGCGCTGCACGGATGCCCTCGAGCGTCTGGCAGAGCTGCTGCGTTTCCTCCAGCTCGGTCGCGTAGATCTCCGAAGGGTCGAAGTTGCGGGCGAGCTCTCCGAGCTTCTTGGCGGCGTCGTCCTCGCGGCCTTCGATGCGCTTGGCCACCATGTGGAAGCTGTTGCAGAAGCCCCAGGCGAGATCGGCGGCGCATTCTTGCATCCTCGTATCGCGCAGGACATCGAACATCGTCTTCATCATGAGCTCGACAGCGGCGGCCGACATTTCCGGATCGGGCATGTCGGCATGCTCGGGTTCGGCGACGATGCTGAGCTTGGCCATCTCGCTCGTTTCGATGAACGCGGCGCTGTATTCGCCATTGTTGGCGTGGCCGAACTCATTGGCGATGTCGGCTTCGATTTGTGAAGCGCGCATCTCGGCAGCGAGGATCGCGAGGTCGGAAAGGTTCGAAATCTTGGTCATAAAAGCCTCCAATTGATTGAAATCGTTCCCACCATGGGAACCCGAAAAACCAATCGGGCCGGACGAACCGTGTCAGGGACGGCGCTTGCGCCGCCGCGCAGCGGGCGCGGGGGAGCCGATTTTCTGCGGGGTGGCTGGCGCGCAGCGACACAGCTTCCCCGTTGAAAATTGGGGGGGACCGCGATCCTTGACCAAGGGGCGGCCGCCGATAGGTTTCGGCAGGTGTTCCTGTGTGTGTGGAAGAGACGTTCCCGCCCCGGAGCACGAGAGACGGGAGGCAGACGGGCCAGCCTGCTGGCCCGCCCTCCCGGCCCGGCGAACGGGTGAACAGCGGGAACACGCCCAATCTTGAAAGCCGTTTAGCGTGGCTGGTCGGCAGACGACGGGCTGTCAGGGATGATGCCGCGTAGCTGGCATCACCGCCCCGCGGGCGGCGAAGGCAAGCGCAGCGAGAGCCTGAGCCGATCCTTGACCGGCCAGAGGATGCCGAATGCCGCGCTTGCGCGCGTCAGCGCGAACTACGGCTGTAAAGCTCCGACCGCGAACGCCTTCCTGACAAGGAAAGGCGCGTTCGCGGGTAAGGGGCGCTGCCCTGCCCGGATGGGCGGCAGCGCCGGGTTCCGGCAGAACATGTCCCGCGCTCAACGAATGAACCCATTGTCGGACACCGCATTGGCGTTATGTTCGAGTGATGGCCGTCTGGCAGTTCGTCATCAACCTCATCCCTGCCTCTGCGGCGCATATCGCAGGGGTCAACGCTGCACGGATGAGCCGCGCGCAGCTCGATGACATTGTTCTGGCCCTCCCCATCGCACAGGCGGATGTGCTGTTCGCGAAACTCGACATGTTGCTGCCCGAGAAGCCGCGATCCTACACCGGTCTCCGGGTATGGGGTGACGAACCTGCGGACGACATCCAGGTGAGCTTCGATGAGCAATACATCGAAGAAATCCAGGTCCGCTTCGATGTGGCAGATATCTCTCTGCCATTGATCGGCGGGGTCTGCGACCTCGCGCGCCATTTCGACTGCGTCTTTGCAACGCCGGAGGGTGCGATCATTCAGCCAAGCAGGGAAGCTGTCGTCAGGACGGTTCTCCAGTCTGACGCCGCGCATTTCGTGCAAGACCCTCAGGGCTTTATCGAAAGGGCGGTCCGTCTGGATCGGGAGGACCGATAGGGCCCTTTGACAGTGCCCGACCACATTCCATAAGGAGCAGGAGGCGTACTTAAGCGGACCGGCAGCTTCGTGCATTTTGCCGCCGGAAGCGGAACTTCAGCAAGCGACCCCGGAGTCGCCATTTGCAACTCTGTCAGCGGGGCTTGATCCGCGCTAAAGATAGCTGTCCTGATGCGCCGTACTTCAGATGTTTCAGTTGATCCTTGCGCGCAGCATGACTGCGAACTGGCCCCCGGGCGATCCGGCGGGCAGGGTGCCTTTGGGGTTGATGCACACGTGGCGCACCTGCGGGTCATTGCCCGCGGCAGGCGTATAGGTGCAGTCGGCCAGCGATGCGGGCGCAGCCGCACTGTTGGAAAAGCGCAGGTCCGTGCCGGGCGTGAAGGTCAGGGCCGGCGAGCGGCCTGTTACTGGGCCTGGCGGCATCTGCTGCCACTGTTCGGGGCCATGCCTGATGCGGGGCGCGTGGTGCGCGATGGGAATGTCATCGCTGGAGGCGGTGTAACGGCAGGCATCGATTTCGCGCTCGCGGTGCTGGCCGAACTGGGTGGCGATAATCTGGCCGAATCGCTGCAACTCGGTCTGGAGTATGCGCATGCGCCGCCTTTTGACGCAGGCACGCCCGAGACCGCGCCGCCCGCAATTCTTGCCGCCTCCAATCAGCGAGTGGCAGCCATCATGCCGATCCGAGAACACGAGGCGCGCCAAGACGCCGCCTTGACGACGCACGGACGATGAGACCTCCGACCGCCGCCTTGCTCAGTTCGCAGTCGCTGCGATGAATTGAAGCACAGTTTCCGCCACGGTGTCGGCGTGTTCAATATGCAGAAAGTGGCCTGCATCCGGAACAGTGCGATGACGTCCCCGGGTTTCCTGCGCAAGCCGCACCTGGGAGGCAATCCAGTTCCGGCGCATCTGCTCGGCCTCGAACCCCGGCGGAAAATCCGCCACCGCGTTGGTGCTCAGCACCATGGTCGGCACATCCGGGTAGGGCGGCAGGGAAGCGACATGATCCAGCCATTGGGGGACCCGGTGAACCTCGTCGCGGAAGGTGCGGAACGCGCTCGTCCGCATTCCAAGCGATTTGGCCGCAAGGCGCTCGTCAGCGGTGGGATGTCGGTCGGCTATCAACGTCACGGGTACGCCGAGCAGGCGGGTCATCCCGATGCGCGACAGCCAGACCGAACTGCCTGCGAGCCGTTCGATATTGCGATTGTACCGCTGTTCGTCCTCGGTCGCCATCGATGTCATCAGACCGGTCTCGAGCGAATCGACGAGAACCACGGCGGACAGCTCCTCTGGGTGGAGCCGCGCGAAGGCCTGTGCATGCAGGCCGCCTAGGGAATGGCCGACCAAAATCCATTGTGGCCTGTGCCCGGCGGCGAGGAGTGCGCGGCGGAGATCCTCGATATTGTCCTTTATCTCTTGCGGTGCGGCAGGCTCGTCCGACCAGCCATAGCCGGCCCGGTCATAGCTGCACACGGTTGTCCGCTTGGCGAGAAGCGGTTGCACATGGCTCCAGTCCTGCGACCAGCCCGTCAGCCCGGCTTCGAGGACGACGACAGGGCTGCCTTCGCCGGTGCAATTGAGGTGCAGCCTGTGACTGCCAATGTCGATCATCTCGCCGGGCGCAGGAAAGCGCTCTCGTACGGTCTGATCGAACCGCTGCTGGGTCACGCAGCCGGCCAAGGCAAGCGCTATGCCCGCAACGCCGAGAACGGCCGCGCCTTTCAACCACCGCATCCGCTTTTTCTGCGCCATCTTCATGCACCTTTGGATTCGAATTCTGTAGAGCCCGATGCAAACCAGGCAAGGAGCCCGGTAGGCCCAAGGACAATCCATTGCGGGTTTTGCGCAAGGCCACCCGTGCCGGATTGCCACAGATCGACCGCAACGAAGATCGCTGCCGCCACGATCCACAGCCCGGCAAAGTGCCGGGCCGCGTCGCCGCCTTTACAGAATATCGGTGCCGACCACAGCAGGAAGGCGGAGACAATATGCCAGCTGGCGTGGATTGCGCCTTCTGCCACAGGATCGAGCCCGGCGTTCAGCATCGGCACCAATGAATCCATGCCGCCAGCCACAACATGCACGCCCGCTGTAATCAGTGCGAGCAAGGCGGCACCTGCGCGCAACAAGTTTCGTGCTGCCATTTCGCCCTTCCGCCACCGCCAAGAACATTCGATAGCGTATGGAATCCCATGCGCCCCTTGAAATGTCAATACGCTTGCGTATGGTGCCGTAATGGGCATCGCAAAGTCCCTCGACCCGACCGACTGGATCAAGGCCGCCTTCCGGGCGTTGACCGCCGGTGGTACGCAGGCTGTCCGCGTCGAGAAGCTTGCACGTGATCTCGGTGTAACCAAGGGCTCGTTCTACTGGCATTTCGATGACCTGCCGGCCTTGCAGAGCGCCATGCTTGCGCACTGGCAAAGCGTGTCGACCGATGATGTCATTGGGATGGCCGAAGAAGCCGAGACCGACCTCGCGGTCCTGCTCGAAGGCCTGCTGATCGAGGCAGTGTCCGGCGCGGCAGCGGACTATGGCGGCCCGCTGGCCGAGATGGCGATCCGCGAATGGGCACGGAGCCACGCAGGCGCGGCGCATGCCGTGGCGCTGGTCGATCAGCGCCGCCTGTCCTTCCTGCAAGCGCAGTTCGAAAACCGCGGCCTCGCCCCCGATCACGCAGCCCAGCGCGCGGCCTTGTTCTATGCAACCCTCCTCGGTGCAGAAGTCCTGCAGGCGCGCGCCGCGCTTTCGGATGCTACGATCGCGGCTTTCACGCAGGCGCTCCTCGCCGACACAATTGCACGGGACCCAGGGCAGTGACGGGTAAGACTTGTACCAATCCATCGGACGAAAGGACATGCGCATGAGCACCAAGAGCCTCCACGCACATGACGGCGACGAAACCACGCATTTCGGGTTCGCCAAGGTCAGAGTCGACGAAAAGGCCGAACGTGTTGCAGAGGTCTTCGACACGGTCTCGGCGAGATACGACATCATGAACGACGTGATGTCGCTCGGCACGCACCGGATCGTCAAATGGTACGCCGTCAACGCCAGCAACATCAAACCCGGCGCGCACGTCCTCGATATCGCGGCCGGCACTGGCGATCTGACCATTCTGATCAGCCGGCGCGTCGGACCCGCAGGTTCTGTCGTTATGAGCGATATCAACACGCAGATGCTGGCAGCGGGCCGAGCGCGGCTTGCCCGGGCAGCGATCCCGGACAATGTGCAATTCCGGCAGGCCGACGCAGAGAACCTCGACTTCGCCGACGACACCTTCGACGCGGTCACCATTGGCTACGGAATCCGCAATTTCACCGACAAGATGTGCGCCCTGCGCGAAATTCTGCGCGTCCTGAAGCCGGGCGGACAATTGACCATCATCGAATTTTCCAAACCGACATCGCGGCGCCTGAAAATGATGGCTGATGCCTATGCCAGCCTGTGGCCCACCTTCGGGAGGGTCCTCGTGGGAGATGCCAAGCCGTACAGGTATCTGGTCGAATCGATCCAGATGCATCCAGACCAGAAGACCCTGAAAACCATGATCCAAAATGCTGGATACCAACACGCCACCTATGAAAATCTGATGGGCGGAGTGGCCGCGCTGCACATCGGCCTCAAGCCACGGCAGTAGCCCTGGGTCATGTTCCGCGCTATGGCTGCCATCAGCCCAGTTGACCGAGAAACGGCCCTCGAAATTGGCGTCTCATCGTTGCGAATGGTCTGAGGTGCGCTCCTGTCAGGCAGATCCTGACGCCAGGCGGAAGAACGGCGCAGATGATGATGTGCAAAAGCTGCCATTCAGCTATCCATCTGTGGACGCCCCGAAAGATGCAAGAGTAAAATCGGGTATTGGCGGTAGTCGGATGCTGCCATCTGTCCGGCCTGTTTGCGCGGGCGTAATGCCGCTGGCCCGTATGGGAGTTC